>VFQT010000092.1_pt1 | contig 138616 bp, 140 predicted proteins | sample 3512381 | NCBI WGS metagenome assembly VFQT01 (sample SAMN10412376, study PRJNA504923) | tailings metagenome | isolation source: Relicate 2 Philex TSF3 active mining site | place: Philippines: Tuba, Benguet | collected 2017-08-29
ATATTCCCAAATGTCAGACCAGTTGACTAAAATGGGGGCTAAGTCGAGAAAAATTGAATATATATGGCTCAGGTACTGAGCAAGTTCTATCAAAACCCTCAGCGCCCACCATTTTCTTGCTTTTTGAATTTTGACCGAATATCTGGGCAATAGTTCCAAATAATTTGTATCTTGATATAGCGCCTATTTCGTTTGACCAATCAATATCTATTGAAAGGTTAAATCAATTTTATACTCAGCGAGTTGATTGGTAGCCTTGTCTCATGAAATTTGGAATTCATTCCGAGCAGTACCAAAACAATTACTCCAAAGAAGAGAATCAGAATTTCACCAAGCAATTTGGAGCAATTACCCAGGAATTCGCAACCAAAATGGCTGAGGGAGTTACCCCATCTGATGAGTCAGTACAGGAATTGGTAAAGCGACACTTTGAATTCTGCCTACAATTTTGGACTCCGAGTAAAGAGACCTACAAGTCACTAGCTATGGGTTACGTATTGCCATCTCCCTATAGAGATGCATATGAGGATGTAGCAGTGGGACTAGGTAAATATCATTATGATGCAATCTGTATTTGGGCTGATAAGAATCTGTAAAGTTTTGCCAAACTTTGCATATCTTTGTGGGCAGTCACGTGGGCAATCGGCATTATTGAGTAAGAATCGAAAGCCTCCAGCTTATAGGGCGACTCTTCGCTTCTTTGGTGATTAGAGAAAGTCTGGAACAGGTAGAAGACTATTGGTAGCAATTTCGCCTATATGCTTCCAAATTAGCTTCTATATTCCCAAATGTCAGACCAGTTGACTAAAATGGGGGCTAAGTCGAGAAAAATTGAATATATATGGCTCAGGTACTGAGCAAGTTCTATCAAAACCCTCAGCGCCCACCAGATATATTGATTATTTTCCCATTTTGGTTTTGAAGTATGAGTTGTATGACTAGAATCTTTCAATGCCCAATAGATACATAATCTTTGTTATTGATGGGCCAGGAAATCCCGCAGCCGCCAACGAGATTGCGATGATTGATGCCTTCAATGACAAGTTGCAGAAGAATGGAAATTGGATTGCAGCGGCTGGAATCATGGGCCCCGATAAGGCAACTGTCTTTGATAATCGAGGCGGAAAGCAGCATGTTTTTGAGGGTTCGATCTTTCAGTCATCCGAGCACTACAGCGGATTCTGGTTGATTCAAGCGGAATCAATTAAGGAAGCCAGAGAATTAGCACTAGAGGGGTCAATGGCATGCAACAGGAGAGTCGAGCTTCGTCCTTTCCTGCAGTGAATGTAGGTGAAAATCTTCGGCGATAAGATCTGGAGATGTTTGAAGTCAAACGAGTTGAAATTTTGGATTCGGAGACTGAATCAAGGTTAGTCAAAATGTTAGATGCAGCATTTGAGTGTGATTTCTCAGATGAAGATTGGGAGCACACATTTGGTGGCTATAGGTTCTTGGGATTCTTGGAAGCGGAGTTGATTGCACACGGAGCCATCGTCCCTCGCAAGATTTATGTTGATTCCCAACATCTCACTGTGGGCTACGTCGAGGGAGTTGCTGTTGATCCCAGGTATTGGCGAAACGGATATGGTTCGAACCTGATGGCTGCAATTACAAAGGTATGTAGAGAGAACTTTGAGGTTTCTATGCTTTCAACCGACGAGAAAGCTTTCTATCGCAAGCATGGATGGAGAGATTTCGAGGGCGAGAGCTTTGTTTTGGTCCAAGGAACCGAGGTTCGGTCAGAAGAAGAGGATGAAGGGTTGATGTACCTTCTTGGAAACAGCACTTCAGATAAGAGTCCAAGAAAGGTTGTGTGTGAGTCTAGATCTGGAGACTTCTGGTAATTATCTGGTGCTCAGGCTCGCCCAGTTGGGATTTTCATACTGATGCCATTCAGAGATTGGCTTCATCCCTACTTTTTCATACAGACGTAAGGCTCCACTCTCATTGCCTGCATCAACATTAAGACAGAGCTTCTTCCGACCTATCTCCTTATGCACTTTCACCCCGTGGCGCAGTAGCGCTTCACCTAGACCTTTGCCGTGGTGAGCGAGTCGAACACCCAAGCCCGCTACGTACCCGCACTCCTCATGTTTGAGTTCATCATTACAATCCAAAAATCCAACATCCTCGCCATCGATTGATATGAGCCAGACGCGAAGTCCTAATTCCTCGGAATCACGTAGAACTAAGTTGCTCCAATCTACGTAGGTACGAGGCATAAATCCAAAGTGCTTACTGAAAGAGTCTTGATGCACTGAGTGAAATGAGCGCAACTCCCTCTCATCTTTGATATCTATCTCACGAATCACTCCTGGTGCCACAGCGTTTGATTCAGTCGCTGTATTCAAGTCCATTTCTAGAGTCCAATACTTGCGAATGATTTCAAATTGCTTTGCCTCAAGGAGGCTTTTGTAGAAGTGATCGTTTGATTGCGTTCCGAGCCAGAGTTGAAAAGAGGGATTAGCTTCTTTCGCCAGATTGATTGCAAGATCTAGGGAGGGTTCCAATGTGTCTGCACCTGGAAGAGTGTAGATATCCAGGTAGAAGCGCTTTCGACTCTCATCTGGGTTAAGGGTTATGAAGCTTTGCCAGTCCTCGCTATCAGAATTCTTCGTAAGTCGCGTAATAGCACTCTCGAAAAAGCCACGAATAAATTCACGCGCTTCGATATCCCCGATGCTCTTATCGTTTGGATTAAGAGAATGGAGGTTGGAGTTGGCGATGTGTTTTACGACCGCCAGATCATCCTGGGTGGCTTCACGAGTGACTAGTTCCACGCGGCAAAAGTAGCGGGTTACTCAAAGAGAAACGTTATGGACCCCATAGCGGGTTAAGTAGCAAAGGGCTTTGAGAGGTGTAAGAATTCCGACCCATGGACCTGCAGACCTTCTTCTACTCCTTAGTTGGTTTCACGGCCTTGATGGGTTTCCGTGCTTGGCAGAAAATGGGTAAGACCTATTTAGACCCTGATGCAAAGAGTAGAAATCATCGTCGCGGTGAGGATGAGTTCTTTCGCTGGTTGATAGTCGTCACCGTAATCGCAGTCCTCACCTTCTCTTGGTATGCATAGGAGTTAAACAATGACGGAAACTTTTAAGTGTCCTTGCGGATGTCCACCAAATAATTGCACTTGCTGCTGCAGCAAGCCTGAGGGATGCGGCCACCGGCCGAAATAATTACTTCTCGTTTTCTTTAGAGATTGATATGGACTCTTCTCCGATTTGAACAATACGTTTGAAAGAGAATGCGACAACGATTAACGAAATCAAGCCACCAATCAAGTAGGGAAGCCTCAATCCACCACGAGCTATAAAGCCCCCAATGACAGATCCAATTGGCATCAACCCCCAGACAATTGTTCTTCGCGCTCCATGGATACGACCATAAAGCTCGCGAGGGATGATGCTCTGATAAACACTCATCAGAAGTATGTTCCAAACTGAGATCGTTGCTCCAATAATCACTGCTAATGGCAGGAAGTACCAAACATTGGGCACCAATCCAATTATGAATATTGGAACCGAAGCAATTAACAGGTTAAATGCGAGAGCTCGACCTCTTCCCATTGACTTGGAGATTCTTGGAGCGAGTACTGATCCGACAAGGGCCCCCAGGCCTTGAATCGCAAGAAGTACACCTAGGTATCTCGGCTCCACTCCCAACTCCTCGATGATAAAGAGGGGTGCGATTGCATTTGAGAGTGAAAAGAAGAATCCCAACAGAGTTGTGATCACAACAAGATGAAAGATCCGCTTCTCTTCATACATATATTTGATTCCAAACTTAATCTCATTGAAAAAGTGTGGAGCTGGGTCATCCGGGCTCTTAGGAGCGGGCTTTAAGGACGCGTGGAAGGGGAAGATAGAGACTATTAGCGCAGCGATTGCAAAGCCAACGCCAGAGAGGAAGAAGGGCAGCGCTATCGCGACTGCATATAGAAAACCACCCAAAGGAGTTCCAACAAACTGAGCGACGATAACTTCAGCTGTGTTTAGTCGAGAGTTTCCACGTTCTAATTGATCTGACTTAAGAATCTCGGGAAGTATCGCTTGGGAAGTAGTGTCCACTAAAACTTCGCATACGCCCCATAAGAATGTCGCAACAAGAAGTATCTCTATGGTCATCGCATCTTGATAAACAATGTAGGAAACAACCAGGCCAATCAAAGCGCGCGCTATGTTTCCGAGGAAAAGCGCTTTGCGGCGATCAACTCGATCAACTATCGCCCCAATAGGAACGGCAAAGAAGAGCCAGGGAAGGAGCGATAAGGCAGAGAGAAGTGAGATTAGGACCGGATCCCGAGTGAGTGTGATTGCAAGCAATGGTGCGGCAAGACGGAGCACGCCGTCTGCCAAATTAGTTATTAGCCCCGCGCTCCAGATGCGATTGAAATCTGAACCAAGTCCGGTACTCATAAGCGCCCGATACTAGCCCGCGATTTCAATACTTAAACAATCTTGGCTCTAGAGTTGAGGGGTGAATTTTGAAGTCATAACAGATTTTAAAGATGCTATTGATTTCTTGAGTGATGATTTACGGGCTCTTAGACTATTTAAAACTTGGATTCCCAGAGAAAAATTCATTGAGCTCCTTCATTCTGATTCTGGCGTCTCCATCTACAGATCCGACCCGACCCCAATCGCCTTTTCGCTCGGAATCGAACCACCAATACGTAGCACTTGGATGAGATTGAATATTGAAAGGGGAGCGCTAGGAATCAAGGAGATAAGAGCCAAGGAGAGATCGGATTGGGAAACCTACTCAATTGAAGTTCCGGCTGAAGGCCAAGTTAGCTCTGAGGTTAGCAGTCGAAGCGATTCTGATATTGATTCTTTCTTAAAGTTGCATGCGCCTAAATCATCTGTCTTCCCGGGCAACCAGGAAATAGTTAGGTGGGTATGTATCGATATTGATGGTGAATTAGCTGGAGTCTCGGCGATCTGTCGCTGGGAGTCTGGGGAGCATGTCGTTGTCTCAGTAGCAACACACACTCACTTGCGTGGCCGAGGGGTAGGTTTGAGATTGATGAATCAAACGTTGAAAGTGGCTCAACAAGAGTCAATACCCAATCTCTGCCTGGGCGTCGTGAGCGAGAATGGTCCAGCAATTGCGCTCTATGAGAAGGCCGGATGGAAGCCACTCTTCAAGTTCACCTATCTGGAGCGTGATTGAGTTTGCCGAGTTAACTATAAATTCACTTCTCATTAGCGGGCATTGCTCTCAGAAAATACTATCTTTCCTCAGTGCGCAAGCTCGTTGCAGAGTTTACTGGAACCGCATTTATAACAGCGGCGGTCATAGGTTCGGCAATTATGGCGACGAACTTGACGAAAGATGGAGCGGTCTGGCTTTTTGTTAATATGGTGAGCACCGTATCCGCGCTTTATTTATCCATAATTTTATTTGCTTCAATTAGCGGAGCACATTTCAATCCTGTTGTAACCCTTGTCAAGGTAATCCAAAATGAAATCGCCTGGCAGAGAGCCTCTCAGTATGTCCTAGTCCAGCTACTGGGGGCCATCTTTGGAGCCGGCTTAGCGCACTTCTTCTTTGATTATTCAATCTTAAGTATTTCAGAGATTGATCGATTCGGGTCCAATATCTTTTTATCTGAATTGATTGCAAGTTTTGGTCTAGTCCTTATCGTTATTGCAAGTTGGCGAAAATTCAAAATTCGAACTCGTGCAGCACTAGTCTCCTTATGGATTGCATCTGCTTACTTCTTCACCTCATCGACATCATTTGCAAATCCCGCCGTCTCTTTAGGAAGAATGCTCACGGATTCATTAGCGGGGCTTTCTCCTTCATCGATTGGACTATTCTTTCCCGCTCAATTCCTTGGAGGATTACTCGCTCTCGCATTTGCAAACTACTTAGCTAGGAGTAAGAGTGAGTAAGAAGCCGACTGTTCTCTTTGTTTGTGTGCATAACGCGGGACGTTCACAGATGGCAGCAGGATTTATGGAGTATCACGGCGATGGTCGAGTTGAGGTGTTTTCAGCGGGAAGTGCACCAAAAGAGAGTATCAATCCTGTGGCAGTAGAGGCGATGCTGGAAAGAGGTATCGATATCGCTAATCGCAAACCGAAAGTGCTAACGAGTGAGTCTGTGCAGGCAAGTGATGTTGTAATCACGATGGGATGTGGAGACGCCTGCCCCTTCTATCCAGGAAAGCGATATGAGGATTGGGCTCTGGAGGATCCCGCCGGTCAAGATTTGGTATTTGTAAGGAGGGTTCGCGATGAAATTGAAGGTCGAGTGAAGCAATTGTTATCTGAAATCCTCTAATTTCTCAGAATTATTGGTTATTTTTGAGAAATGAGTGGCGAAGTAGTTCCAGTTTTTTCGGGTGGAGTTGGTAGAAGTGGCACAACAATCGTTGGTCGTATCCTTCGCCGCCACCCTGAATTGTTCGCCGGTGCACCTAATGAAATAAAATTCATCACGGAGACCTATGGACTCATTGATTTAGTATTTGGAATGAGGGATTTTATGCCCTCACAGATGACTAGAACCGGCAAGTTGACTAAATTAGTTCCACTTAATTCATCACAAAAATTCAGGTACCGACAATTTCGAAAGAGAATTCTAACTCACTGGTGGAGAAGAACAAACCGTCTTGGCGTTGAGAGCGGCTTACATCGCTCTATGAAACGTACTTCAATGATTGAACTTCTAGATAAACTTGAATCAGAGTTAGAGTTAGATGCACTTCAAGCGGCAAGAGAGTTTGTTTTTGGATTTATAAAGAATCATAAGAAGTATGTTGGGCAAAGGTTTTGGATGGATACAACGCCACCAAATATGATGTACGCAGACTGGATCTACAAATTATTGCCAGAGGCAAGATTTATCGAGATGCGACGTCATCCCTTAGATAACCTATCTTCAGTCCTCAAGGAGCCATGGGGTCCTAGCGATTTTGAAGAGTCACTCCCATGGATTAGAGATCGCCTATATCTTGCGACAGAAGCTAAGAAAAGTATTCCTGCCGAACAGCACCTAACCCTTTGGCTTGAGGACTTGGTATTGCATGATCGAGATGCTTCATACCGGGATCTGATCAGAATTGTTGGAATAGGCGATCATGAATCGATGCGTGAGTATTTTGATAGTGAAGTTTCAGCAGATAGAGCACATATTGGAAGATGGCAGAATGATTTCAGCAATCCAGAGAAAGTTCGTAGAATGTTTGAGGAGATTGTTGGTCCAGTCGAGAGGGAGCAATAGACTCTCGGCGTGAAAGCCACGAGGGAAGAACAAGAAAGATTACTGGCTCTCCAGCAGTTAGATTCTGATTTGGTTCAAATCAAACACAAGATGGGAACTCTTCCTATCGCTCGCCAATTCGATGAAGTTTCAAAAGAGTTGGTTGCTAAGCAGGACTTGCTAGTCGCAGCTCATACGGAACGAGATGACATGAAGCATGAACTCTCGCGTGCTGAGGTTGACGTGGAACAGGTTGTCGCTCGAATCGAGCGGGACGAGAAGCGACTCTCTTCGGGCCAGGGAAGCCCGAAAGAGTTGGAGCAACTTCAACATGAATTGGGATCTCTAGAAAAGCGTCGGGCTGAACTTGAGGAAGTCGAATTGGAGATTATGGTTCGAATCGAAGAAGTTGATAAGCGAATAAGAGAACTTGATGGGGAATGTAACAGCCTAAAGGAACAAGTAGGTGACCTAAAGGCAAGAAAGGAAGACGAGCTAAGTTCATTGGAGAGTTTAGCAAAGAGCACTATTGAAGCGCGAGCGGAATTGGCGCCAATGATCGATGGTGAACTTCTTTCGCTCTACGAAAAGGTAAGGGCAAGTGGAGATGGAATCGGAGCGGCGAAGCTAGTAGGCAATCAATGCATGGGATGCCACTTAACTATGAATGCCGCGGAACTTACTCGGATTAAAGCTCTGGTAGATGATGAGGTAGTTAGATGCGAGGAGTGCCGACGTATCTTGATTAGGCTCGATTGATGCCACGTCATTTCTTGCTTTACGCAGATGGTGGCTCGCGCGGAAACCCGGGGGAGGCCGCCTTCGGTGCCGTAATCAGTGAAAATGGAAAAGTCTTGGTAGAGCTATCCGAGCGAATCGGAATTGCAACAAATAATGTCGCTGAATACAGCGGATTGATAGCTGGATTAAGAGCGATTAATAAGTTGGATCCAAACGGTCAAGTCCTTGTGCGGATGGATTCGAAGTTGATAGTCGAACAGATGAGTGGGAATTGGAAAATTAAGAACCCAGAGATGCGCAAGATGGCAATTCAAGCCAAAGATGCACATCCCGCGGATTTAATTCGGTACGAATGGATCCCGCGCGAATTAAACTCTGATGCCGATAGTTTGGTAAATCTCGCTTTAGATTCTTAGTCTTCGGTAGCTAATTACCTGGACTTACCGTCGACATATTGAACTCACCTATCACCATCGGTGGAACATGCATATGAGTTGCGTACTCAGCCCATTCGCGAGGCTGAGTCCATTCACTTGCTCCAGAAGCCTTAATTCTTGAGAGCGCATTTACCGGGGAGTCGTTCCAGCGGAAATTGTTCGTAGCTCCTTGCACTTCGCCACCTTTCACGTGGTAGACGCCATCGCGAGTAAGTCCAGTAAGAAGGAGCGTATTGGGATCGACCATGCGGATGTACCAGAGCGTGGTGAGCAAGAGTCCGCTATCGACACTCTTGATCAAATTCTCCAAGTTTCCGGATGAGCCAGTAACTTCCATAAAGTAGTTATCGCCCATGGGCGTAAATGGAAGTGAAGTTAACTTCGAAGAAGCACGAGTCTGGATAAGGCTTTGAAGAACTCCATCTTTCATCCAATCAACACGTATGCTTTTTTGGCCGTTATCAAAAATTGATCCAAGCGGGCTTGAAGCAGCGTGGGAGATAAAAGGTGAACCTGGAAGAAGCTTGCTTGATGGATCGCTGTAGAGATTTACCGGGACATTTGCGAGTTTTTCTCCTACGCGAGTTCCGCCACCCTTCTTCGAGAAGACGCTCTGACCTTCAAAGGCATCACGAGCGGTGGATACCCAGACCATGTAGGTGTAGAGATCTGCGATAGATCCGGATGGGAAGATCGTGTCGTACTTTCCAGCCGGAAGATCGATCTTCTTTGCCTGCCACTCCAGGCGTTGACGGATTGCTTTATCGATTGCGGCAACAGAAACATTTGAGAAATCGTGAGTCTCGATTCCTTCCCAGGTGGAGCGGGAACGCTCATGAGACTTTCCAGTCATCTCAACTCGTCCGATAGGTGAATCGTTGCGGAGTCTCAAGCCGCCCTTAGAACCTACCCAGACCGTCGAATGAGTATGTTCGGCATAGCCAAAGAGTTCGATCTTGTCGGCAACCGATCGCTGCATCATCTCGCCGAGATCTGGGGCGAATTTCTTGAAGACATCTGGTCCGGTTGGAGTATGTGGGGCGCTCCAATCACCGAGTGATAAGTCTTTTGCTAACGGGGCGTAATCATCAGCCGGACCAGCAGCCTTTGCCGCTGAAACTGCTTCAGATAGAAGAGCATCGATATCTTTCTCGTCAACATTTGTCCGAGTCACGCCTCCGGCTGCCATTGATCCATCCATAGCAACAAAAGCAAGAACTGTAACGCTACGTTCCTGAATGACTCCATTTGTAGTCAAAGTGCTACTTGCCCAACGTAGGTTCGCTTGGGTCTTATCTTTGACGATGACGATGCACTCATCGCTAGTTGCCCGAGCTAGTACTTTTTCAATTAAATCTTGCGCAGAGATCATTTGCCAGCCTCCGCAACTGTGTTGAGGATATTTATCTTGTCGAAAATTGCAGCGGGGCAACCATGGCTTACAGCTGCGACTTGGCCCGGTTGAGCTTTACCGCAATTAAAAGCACCGCCCAATACGTAAGTTGAAGGTCCACCTACCGTTTTCATCGCACCCCAGAAATCAGTAGTTGTCGCTTGGTATGCCACATCTTTGAGTTGACCGGCGAGCTTTCCATTCTTGATGCGATGGAATTGTTGACCGGTAAATTGAAAGTTATAACGCTGCATATCAATCGACCAAGATTTATCACCGAGTATGTAGATGCCATCTTCAACTGAGGAGATCAATTCATCAAGGCTTGGGCCACTTGGGTTTGGCTGTAGGGAAACGTTAGGCATTCTCTGGATGGGAACGTGTGCAGGTGAGTCGGCGAAGGCGCAACCATTGCTCCGTTCTTGATTGACGCGAGCAGCAATTCGTCGATCCAACTGATAGCCAACTAGCACGCCGTCTTTGACGATATCCCAACGTTGCGCTGCAACGCCTTCATCATCCCAACCAACTGTGCTTAAGCCATGCTCGGTAACGCGATCACCGGTTACATTCATCAACTTCGAACCATATTTGAGATTGCCAAGTTTTTCTGGGGTAGCGAAAGAAGTGCCCGCATAATTCGCCTCATATCCAATCGCACGATCAAGCTCAGTTGCGTGGCCAATCGACTCATGAATTGTTAGCCAGAGATTTGAAGGGTGGATGAGCAAGTCATAGCGACCAGGTTCAACCGATGGCGCCTTTACCTTTTCAGCAAGAAGTGAGGGGAGTTCTTCAATCTCTTTATCCCAATTCCAGATCGAATTACCCATCCACTCCCATCCATATCCAGCAGGTTGAGCAAGAGTGCGCATTGATTCAAAGCCATGCTCTCCAATTGAAATTGCCTCAATCTGGGTTTGGACTCGGACGCGTTGTTGGGTGGTACTAGTTCCATTTGAATCCGCGTAATGTTTCTGTTCCTTCACATACATCGTCATCGCGCTGGTGTGATTAACGGTGCTTGATGCGAGCAACTTAGAACTTAGGGAAGCGAGGCGATCTTTTCTTTCGCTATCAGAAACCGAGAACGGGTCAATTTCGTATGAAGAGACCCAAGTCTTATTGGGGTATGCAGGTTCGGGAGCAAGTGAAACTTCTTCAGTCGAGAGCGGTTTTGAGGTTCTCGCCATCGCAATTGCCGTATTTGCCAGGCGCTTTGCAGTATCAGCCGATAGATCAGGGGAGGATGCAAAACCCCATGCGCCATTAACAATCACGCGCACGCCGATTCCAAGGATCGTTTCATCGCTCTGGGTTTCTGGTTTGGCGTCACGTAGCGATAGAACACCGGTCCGTGTTCGTTCAATCCTTACATCCACATGCGATGCGCCAAGTGACATTGCCGTTGAGATTGCGGCATCAGAAAGAGAGGAAAGTGGGAGGGCCAGAAAATCTGCATCAACTGATTTGCTCACTCGCGCACCTTATAGTCTCTTTTGATTGATGTCATCGGGGTAGGGTTATTGGGTGCCACAGGTAACAGGACCGCAACTCACAGGTCTAGTCGACCTACATGTAAACGGCCACGCCGGTATCGACTTTCTAACCGCAAGAAACGGCGATGAGATTCGTCAAGCGACCCGTTCGCTCAAAGCGCATGGAGTCGACGGTTTTCTAGCATCTCTAATTACTAGCGAGATTAGTGATTTAGCAAGATCTGTAGCAATGATTCAAGAAGTTGCAGACTCTCAAGAAAGCGATGAAGCAAAGATTCTTGGCTTTCACTTCGAAGGACCCTGTCTTGCACATGAAAGAAGGGGAGTGCATTCACCAAGCCTGCTTAGAAACCCAGAACCATCTCTTATCTCCCAATTACTAGATTTTCCAAATGTAAAGATGATCACTCTTGCTCCAGAGCTACCTGGGGGAATTGAAGCAATCAAAGAGATCGCCAGCGCGGGAGTTGTTGCCTCCCTAGGTCACACAACCGCGGATAGAAGAATCACAGAAGAAGCATTCGATGCTGGTGCAAAAACTGTCACACATCTCTATAACGGTATGGAGAAAGATGGCGGTTTAGTAGACGCTGTTTTGGAGCGTGACGATGTTCTATTTCAAATGATCATCGATGATGTTCACGTCTCACGCGAGTTGGTAAAGAAAGCCTGTGACCGAGCACTTGATCGATTGATCATCACCACAGACGCACTAGCTCCAGCCGGACTTGGCCCAGGTCGCTATCCCTTTGGCGATATGGAGATAGAGATTAAAGACGGAAAAGCGCTTCGGCTAGATGGAAAGCTTGCCGGCGGAATCGGAACGCTAAATCGCTCTCTGGAAATTCTCGAAGAAATGGGTTATTCACGCGAGAAAACGTTGCCCGCAGTCACTACTCGCCCTTTAAAACTGATTAACGCCCACCTCTAATTCAAGGGTAAAATTCGCGATGAAGAGTCGCCCGGATCACCGCGTTACTTAAGAGCCTAATTAACTTTTAAGCACCGAGGAAAGTCCGGACTCCAAAGAGCAAAGTGGTGGATAACGTCCACCCGGAGCAATCCGCGGGAGAAGTGCAACAGAAAGTAAACCGCCAATAGCAATATTGGTAAGGGTGAAACGGTGGTGTAAGAGACCACCAGTGCGCGAAGTGATTTGCGTAGCTTGGTAAACCCAACTTGGAGCAAGACCATGCAGGTGGCGTTTGAGTGTGCCCACACAAGTCACCGGGTAGGTTGCTTGAATCTGTAAGTAATTACAGATCTAGATGGATGGTGATCTCGCTAGCAATAGCAAGACAGAATCCGGCTTATAGGGCGACTCTTCTTCCAATTAGGTGGGCGTAGGTTAAAACTGCGCTCACCTTTCTGCATTTTGCTTGTACAAGTTTTTACATAACCTGTCGCAAATTGAGAGATTTTTATGGGGAATCGGTGGGCAAATATGGGCAGTTCTATGGGCATCAATTGAGCATAAATATGTATTTCCAATCACAATCTAGTCTCGACACTCTCTCAGATATTCGCATAAAAAGACGCAACTGGTAAAGTTTTTCCATGCGCATGGTGGCCAAGAGTAATAAGCGAATGGCCATGCTTTTTGCCATTTTCTTGGCTGTATTTTCAACTGGGATTGTGATTGCCCATCAATGTCAGTCCATTATCAATAATCAAGTATCAATGCAGCACAACCATCCGAATCATGATTCTGCCCCAACTGGTGCAACAAAATCTTTAAACGATAATTCAAATACTGAGCAATTGATCGATACCGGGTGTTTGGTGCTTTTTATCGTCGTGCTTTTAGTCGGAAGAAAGTTATTAGATTTAAGAGCTCCAAGGTCTCCATTGAGTAATTTCATTGATTTGAGTCAAGATTGGGTAAAAATTCATCGACCCCAAGTTTTCCAACTTTCTCTCTCTCGCCCACAATTGGGGGTTATTCGCATCTAATCCTTCTTCGATTTATAGACCTGTTTTATCAAATCGAGAAAAGGATTCCAAATGTTCAAGAAAATCGTATTGCTGCTTTCCGTCATTTCACTTTCATTCTTTGTTCTACCTGCATCAGCTAGTAGTCATGCCAAAAGCCTAAAGAACCTGGGCATGAATGAGATTATGTTTGCCCAAGGGATGATTCCACATCATCAGCAGGCTATAGATATGTCCAAAATGGCGCTAAATAATGGTGCCAGCCCAGAAATTAAGAAGTTGGCTAAGAAAATCATTGCTGCGCAAGGAAAAGAGATAAGTCAGCTGAAGTATTGGCTGACAGCAACCAAGTCTTCGATGACTATGGGACACGACATGGGAATGGGTGGCATGCTCTCAAAAAGTGACCTGATTGCTCTTAAGAAATTGAAGGGAAGCAAATTTGATACTGCTTTTCTTAAAGCGATGATTGCTCATCATGAAGGTGCGTTAGAGATGGTATCAATGCTTGATCGCACAAAAAATAGTGAGGCCAAAAAGATTGCCGTCGATATCCAGATTGGGCAATCAGCTGAAATCACACTCATGAAGAAATTATTGGGTAATAGTAAGTAAGGTCCAAGGTCAATACATGAAAAGGGTACTCGCTTCGTTACTCCTTGCAGTTTTCATGGCCCAGTCAATACAGGCACAGGCTGCACCATCAGTGGCATCCGTGCAGCGCGATATTGACCGGCTAAGAACTTTGGCCGCCGAAAAATATGAAGCTGCTAATGAAGCAACATTAAAAATCAAGGCTCTTCAAAAAGAGACCGGAGTGCTGCAGCAGCGAGAGGAGATAATACAAAAGGAGCTGAGAATAGTAAGTCAAGTTCTAGCAAAAATAGCGATATCCGAATATCAAGGGAGTGGGTTTGGTAATTCCTTTGAATTGCTTTTTTCTTCCGATCCAACGCAGTATCTTTTGGATGCATCGATATTAGACGGTGTCAGTAGGAGATATTCAAAACAATTACGAGAATACGCCGCAACCAAACAAAGAGTGCAAGCCACACAGTTAGTTTTGAGCGATCGGACTGCACTACTTCGCGTGGAACAGAAACGACTCAATCAACAGGTGGCAGAGGCAAAGACAGCCCTGCTTAAAGCAGAGAGACTTCTCAAGTCACTTTCAAAGGCAGATCGAGAACGACTTCTCCGAGAAGAAGCTGCTCGAGAAAATAAGATTCTGAGCGAATCGAAAAGATATGCGGCCTCCTATAAAGGCGAAAACACGCGTGGATCAATTGCTCTCAAGTTTGCCCTTCAACAAATAGGTGATATCTATGTTTGGGCAGGTGCCGGCCCAACTAGGTGGGATTGTTCTGGGCTCACAATGCGGGCATTTCAGAAAGCTGGGGTATCACTCCCGCACCACTCCGGATCGCAATTTAAATACGGAAAGCGGGTCGCATACTCCAATATAAAGCCAGGGGATTTACTTTTCTTTGGTAAACCAATTAGCCATGTCTCGATATATATGGGCGGCGGAAAAATGGTTCAAGCCCCAAGAGCAGGGAAAAAAGTAGAGGTAGTCAATTTTACGAGAATGTTTGGCCAGAAACCCTTTGTGGGGGCAACTAGGCTATGAACCTTAAGTCTGTGAAGAAGTTACCTTCAGTCTTTCTAGCGGTAGCTATTATTATTTCGACTTCTCCTGATGCATTTGGCACCAATCACAAACCAACTCTTGCACAAATAGAAGCAGCTAAGAAACTTGAACTGCAGAAAAAACAAAATGCGGCAAATGCAGCTAAAAAACTTTCAGCTGCTCAAGGAAACCTTAAAAAACTTGCAATACTTGCCGCGGAGGTAAATAGAAGGTATTTAGCTGCCAAAAATGAATTAGCAGTTTCCGTGAAGGAATTAGATAATGCGACAAAAGCCGTCGATGCAGCTGAAGCCGAAGTGGCAACAACCCACCGGATTATTGGCAAGTTGGCTGTGGCCGCTTATATGTCAGGTGGTAATTTAGGAAATGTTGAGACATTTCTCAGTGCAAACGGTCCACAAGATGTAATCGACACAATTTCTATACTTGAAAATTTGGGCTCTAAGAACAAAGTTGCCCTTGAGCAATTCAAGGCTGCGGAGACCATCGCGAAAGCGGCTAGAAAAGTTGCTGAAGTTGCCAAGGAGCGTCAACTGCGGGTAACTGAAGAAGTTGCGATAGCAAAAAAAGAAGCAGATTCTGTCCGCGATGCTCAACAGGAAGAAGTGGACAAGCTTCAGGCCGTACAAGATAAATTACAGCGGGAACTTGCAACAGCCAAGAGAGTTCGCATCACACTTGAGCAAAAACGCCAACTTGCGATTTTGGAAGAAACTCGAGCAAATGAAGCAACAAAGGTAAAGGGGCAATCAAAGGTTTGGAAAACTGGTGGACCGACTGGGGCGAAGAGTTCTCGAACATCAGAAACCCAACGTCTAAAGGCCGTTGAGTTTGCTAAACGACAGGTACTTGCAAAGAAACCGTACGTTTGGGGCGATGAGGGACCTAACGCCTTTGATTGTTCAGGCTTAGTCTATGCGGCCTATAAATATGCTGGTCTTGGGTGGCCGATTTGGGATCGACTTAACTCTGGCCTTTACTACACCTACACAAAACAGATCCCATTGGCCGAAATACAGCCAGGTGATCTTCTTTTTTACTCATATAAAGGAACAATCAGCACAATTCACCACATGAGTATTTATGCTGGCAATGGAATGATGTGGGAAGCCAGATCAACCGAAAAAGGTCTTAGATATTCAAATATTTACAGTATGCCTGGAATGATGCCTTTTGCGGGCCGAGTCTAGATGTAACACGAAGGATCGAGATTGAGGAGTAGATGAAAAGATTAACGAAAGTTGCTTCAAAGTTATTGCTATTGGGCTTTGTAATTACCTCTTCAATGGCCTTCATTAGCCATGCAAAGGCCGAGACCTTAGATTCAGTCTCACACATTCATCATGTGAAAGTTGTCGGGAGCAAAGTTCTTGTCTTAACGCACGAGGGTCTTTACGAATTAGTTGGTAAGAACAATATGAAGTTAATTGGCAAAGAGAAAATTGATGTGATGGGATTTGTGTCCCTCGGAAATGTCTTGGTTGCAAGCGGGCACCCTGCCATTGGCTCCAAGATGCCAAACCCAATCGGAGTGATCAAATCCCTTGATGGCGGATTAACCTGGAACTCTGTCTCTTTAAGCGGAAAAGTAGATTTCCATTTTCTGGAAGGTTTAGGTAGTGAGCTTTATGGTGCGGATTCACAAACTGGAAAATTGATGTACTCAGCAGACTCTGGAGCGACTTGGAAAACTCTAGGAACAAACACTTTTACAGATATTGCAGTGTCACCCAAGAAATCGGGGGTGGCGATTGCAATCAAGGATTCTGGATTGCTACTTACCCAAAATGCCTTTAAATCAACAACCAAAATTAAGGGTACTCTCTCAATGACCCAGATTGAATGGCGCAAATCGGGTCTCTACGGGTTAAGTGGTAGCTCACTGTATAAGTCAACAAATTCTGGCAAAACGTGGGCAAAGCAGAGCACATTTAAAGGCTCTCCAGGACTTCTGAGCGCGAGTGATGAGTTGATGCTGGTGACTGTGGGTTCAGAAATCTACACATCAAAAAATGAGGGGAAAAGTTTTAGGAAAATTTCCTAATCTTGGCAATTTCTTTTGTCTAACAGGTACAGGAATGGTGAATAGTATTGGCACCACGTTCTGGAAATTAAAGGAGTAAGAAATGGCAGAAAAGACAGTTGCAATAAAGGGAATGACCTGTGGGCATTGCGAAGGACGGGTGACAAGTGAAATCCTGACAATACCTGGAGTTACAGGAGTTATCGCCAGTGCCGAAAAAGCGAACGTTATGGTTGAATCCGAGGCTGAAATCTCACAAGAATCTATTGAACTTGCTGTGCAAAGAGCTGGGTACTCTGTAGTTAAGTAGCTCAAGCTCGACAAGGACACTCCTACATATATGCGTGGCCTTTCTCACTCTGAGTTGAAGAGACCCCACTTTTTGTAGAGACACACCAATTTTCACCTGGAATTACTCTCGTTTGACCTTTAACCTTTTTCAATGTTGCTAAAGGGTATGAAAGCAAGATAGCTAGCCGTGCCCCTTGCTGCCCTTTTTCTTCTTTTTAGCACAGGAGCTGCTGCAGCACCTGACTGCCATGTTGCATCGACGGTACAACCGACGAACCAATCTGAGGCAGTGAGTAGCCACGCAGGGCACACACATAGTCATTCACCTCAAATAATCACCAGTGCTGTTTCGAATTCTCAAGAAACACTTCTTTCTGTGGGTAGCACGCTCAGCAGTGAATTATGTGTTGTGGTCGGATTCATCGTTTTGCTTTTGCTTCGCTTCTCACGTGCGATTAGATCAACGCTCAGGGCGAAGCAATTTTCTCTACCGAGATATCAGGTACCCCTATTTCTGTCTAAAAATCTGGGTTATCTCAATTTAAATCATCTTCAGTTGGGGATAATTCGCATCTAATTCTTCTCTCGTCCAGAAATTAACTACGAGAAAAGGAATTTTGATGTACAAAAAACTAACTATTTTATTGCTCTCTTTTGGAATCATGCTGATTCCAAGCGTTGCAAGCGCTTCAACGCATGCAAAGTCATTACAAAATTTGGGCATGAATGAAGTCATGTTTGCTCAGATGATGATTCCGCATCATGAGCAAGCGATTTCTATGTCTGATATCGCCCTCAAGAAGAGTCGCAACCAGGCAATTTTGAAACTCTCTAACCAGATAAAGAGCCTTCAAGGCACTGAAAAGTCACAGTTGGCGTATTGGCTGAAAGCGACAGATTCTTCAATGACCATGGACCACGATATGCAGATGTCTGGCATGTTAACTACGAAGGAACTTGCTTCACTGAAACGTCTAACTGGAACCCAGTTCGATCGGAAATTTCTGCAACTGATGATAAAACATCATCAAGGAGCGCTTGAAATGCTTGATTTAATTTCTGATTCTAAAAATATGGAGGCTAAGGCACTAGCTAAAGCCATCAATTCTGCACAAAGTAAAGAAATAACATCCATGAAACTACTACTAAAGAAATTGAAATAAGGAGAAATCGAATGCGTAAAGTACTTGTAAGTATTGCGACCGTGATTGGTCTTGTTCTAAGCTCGAATGTTGCCTTTGCTGATACAGCAAAGCCAGGTGCAAGCATGACACACATGAAGACCGCTACAGGAGTTGCATCAACTCTTGAAGCAGCAGGTGTAATTCTTTATGTTCAAGGTGGAGCAACATCTGCTGTTATTGGTGACAATCTGAGTGCGGCAACCAGCCAGGTTGTGTTTCATATTCCAGTAACTGCAAATAAGGCTGGTGTTCAACATGTTGGAAGCAACATTATTTTCTTCAACACATCAAACAATCAGTTCCTCACACTCAAAAATCCAGTAATCGATCTAGCCAAGGGTGTTGTTTCAGCAACAGTTCCTCAGGCAGGAGATGCAAAGGTGGATATTTTGACAATCACCAACGCATCAACAGCTAAGCCAAAGATTACAAATGATAAGAAGGCAAAGCAGCGCACAACTGCTTACGCAGGCACCACATTGGTACTTGCTCCTGGAGTAGCTGCAACAATCGCATCTGTATTGGGTCTACCAGCAGGTTCATTGCCAGATGGTTTGGCTTTTGGAACAGCTGATGTAACTCTTTATAGCAAGCTGAAGTAAGGGATCAAAATGGAACCAATCTCACGTCGTTCTTTCATTGCTGGTGTCTGCGCAGTTGTCGCATTAGGTGGAAGTGAGGTCCCCGCTGCAGCGAATACAGCGGTGAAGAAGCTTCCTGGTGGCCGTCTATCGGTTGATCTAAAAGCGGTGCCTGCACTAGCAAAAGTTGGTGGAGCAGCAAGGGTTGGTTCTATAAAGGGGGTGCCAGTTGCGATCGCTCGCACTGGCACCTCTAAATACATTGCCTTTAATCTTTTATGCCCGCATCAAAAGGTAACTGTCACGCAAAATGAGAAAGGGTGGGTTTGCAATGCCCATGGCTCTGAATTCGAATCAGACGGCGATTTGGCGTTAGGTCCAGCCACGACAGGGCTGGCTCGGGTACCTATGAAGATCTCAAAAGGTCTAGCCACCATCGGGTAATTAAGTCTGAGCATATAGAAGGAATTGTCACCAATGCGAAAGTTTTTGATAGTCACAATTGTTTCAACGCTAATTATTATTGTTACTTACCTCCTGCCAAGTGGAGTTTGGGCCGAATTTGGAGAATTGCCAGCACACCCGCTAATTATTCATGGCGTAGTGGTTCTTTTGCCATTGCTTGCAATTTTTCTGCTTGCAGGACTTTTTTGGAAGAATCTACTAAAGAAGTTACATCTTCCCCTTATAGGAGCACTTGCACTTTCTGTAGTAGGCGTTATGGCTGCCAAGTCGTCTGGATACTCGCTATCGGCCGTAGTAGGTCTTCCAAAGTCGCATGCACAGTGGGGCAATTACCTAGTCTTACTTGCCATTGCACTTGTTTCCTCATTTGTACTTTTTTCATATTTTTCTTTCTATAAGAAAAGCAAGATAGCGTCATCAAGTCTAGGAGTTCTAATGGCTTTTCTGGCGGTTAGTGCGATTGGAATGACCTATGTAGTTGGCCATTCGGGTGCAGAAAGTGTTTGGAAGTACAAATACAACTCCATTAAGGACCAACAGAAATTACCTTAGGCAGCGCCTCTCCACAGAACTTCTCAATCTTTTGGGGGCAATAGTGGGGGCAAATCATATTTTTGAGCATAGCTTCACGCATAACAATGTCGTCTCCGGCTTATAGGGCGACTCTTCTAAACCATAGGTGGGCGGGGACTAAATCCCCGCTCACTTTCCCTAATTTTGCTTGTACAAGTTATTGCATAACCTGTCGCAGATTTAGACTTTTTTATGGGGAATCGATGGGCAAAAATGGGCAGTCTTATGGGCAAATTTCCAAGTTACTAATTGATTCTTGAATCTCTGTAAAAGATTTCAGATACTTTGCGAGCTATAAAAGATTTTAATTTGGCATTATCTAAACCATTCCAATTCATCTCCACATACTCCACCTCGTATGAATCACCATTTAGGCGCAGGTTGCTTAGAGGAAAGTCCTGACGGATACGGCTGTTTTGATGGCTTGGATTGATCCACAATTCTGGTGCAGTCAAGTCAGGAAACGTCAGTGGAAATCTATTTAGCAGTAGCAGTGCACTTATTTCCTTTTCTCGCCTCCGACCATCCCAAGCTCCATTGTTCAGTCTGATTGGAATAGGCTCACCATTCGGATTTAATCGAAAGGCTTCCTGACCAAACAGAGCACCAAATCTGTGCCATCTGTCCTCACTGCCAATAAATGAATTTTCGAGAATGGCTAATATCAAAGGGTGTTTTAAGCCCTTGTAGTGCCTGCGCTTGCTCTCAATCTTTGCTCTCAAATCTCCAAGATCGGTGATCATTCCATTACTGGCATCTCCGAAGAGACCAATAAAACGAGTCGAATATCCTCTAATTTTTTTCGGTATTGGGGATACTCGTATTTCCCAATCATTTTCATAGATAGTGATTTCGGGGATATCAAGGAAATCTTTGTTTAGGATTTCTTCGTAATTAAGTGAATCCAAGAATTGATTAATAGCCGAAATAACTTTTCTTGGCGTCGGCTGCTGAGTAGAAGTCCTAGTGGGCAGAAAAGAGATGAAATAGTCATCTCTTTTTACTTTATCCACCTCAGTGACAAGTCTCTCCCAATGCTTCTCTTGCGGGCTGGCTGCTGCTCTGCTGTTAATTGATGCCTCAACATAGTATGTTCTATCGAATTTTGAGATTTTAAAGTCAGGCGTGGTTCCCGATATTGCCTGTGGCTCTCGCTCCACTTTGAAGCCAAGGTGTTTGAAAAGCGAGTTCAAATACAGTTCCCAAACAGCACCATCGTGTTGACTTGCAGAAGTTGATTCAAGACGACCAAGCAAATCTTTCTTATCTTCAAACGGCCATTGATTTAGCCAAAGATTCAATCTCTGTCGACCCAAGGAGGCAAGCGGATCCGCAGAATTTCTTAGGATTGTAATGTCAGGAACAATTATCGGAAATTCATCAATAGGTTCTTTGGGTTCAAGAAAATATTCTTCTTTGGTTCTTAGAGGCTTCAACAGCTTCATAAAAACTCCATAATTATTAGGTCGAACCCTCTTAATTCAGATCCTTAACTTAAGGGTTGAGAGATTTCAATTCAAGACTTTATGCAGACTTTCTTTGTTCATAATTACGCAACCAATTCAGGAAACTCACATTATTGAGGGCATGTGGACTTCTCTTTTTCCGAATCAACTGGATTGCTTCTTCAGCCGTATAGCCATGCTTTATCAGAAGAGCGCCTAAGACAATTCCAGATCTGTTGTATCCCATCTGGCATCTGCTGAGACACTTTGCTCCCGATTGCCATTTTTCGTAGAGCCAATCTGACAACTCAATAACTTTGTTGAAAGTTTCGATGTCCATAGGTCCATCAGCAAACCCATACCTATTTTCGTGAACGTACCAAGACATAGGTTGCGCGTAACTGTAGCAAGTTACAACAGCATCAAATTCTTCACGCTCGTGCAACTGTGGCAATTTTTTTCCAAAACGCACAATATCGTTGTCGTCTGTTCCTCCCATGTATAGATTCGGAAGGATTTCATCAAATAAGTTTTGTTCATTTTCCATCTTAAACCTCCAATAGAACTCGGTGATTACGATTAATTGCGGACAAGTGAAGAATCTCTTCACGGTTGTTAATGACTATTCGTGTGTCGATTCCCGATGAGCCACCAGCAAACATTGCACCCCAGTCATCAGAGTCAATTTCAAAATTCTTATAATTCTGAAACTCGAGAAAAAAGCGACGTACTTCGTCACTGCTAATTCTTAGCTCGGAATTCGAGGTTGCATCAAAGGAAGCTGCAATCAAGGTCTCCTTCAATGTGCTTTGCAAACCCCTTGGATTTGAAAAGAATTCAGCAACCAAGGGCTGACCATCTAGTGCTACGAGAACACCATTTTGTCTCGGGTGCGAGATTAGGTTTCCATTCAATTCTTGAATTACGGAAGATTGAATCTCTGATTGAAATGAATCCTCTTCCATGACTTGTCGAAGAGAGTTTGTAGGTCTCGAACCTGAACGAGATTCTTGACGACTCACTTGTTTCCAGACTCTTGTTTGTCTTGAAGTTCTATCTAAGTTCCAAAAACCTCGACTTGCGTCGAATTCAAACCCCGCCGCTATTACGGAGAAGGGAGCACGCCCACCATCAATACTCTTGGATTCTGGAGACCACCTAGATTTTTCAACGCATGAAACAGAAAGAGCAACGGTTGAATGTGGCTCGATGTACTCCATGGAGTTGATTGTTCTGTCTTGCCACAAGTTGGCTGAAATAATCCAACCACTTGGGATTATGAAAGCTTCATGCGTTGGATTTTCGACTTGTATGCAATCAACCCATGGTCCATCTTCATCTTCGATTTCTCCGAATTTGAGGTCATCTAGATTCGGTGGCACTTTGTAGTTATGAGGGATCAAGCCTTCCCAAATGAGTGGCCAGACTTGAAGAGGGCCGAGCTGCTTGGCTGGGCCGATTCGAAGGTCATTTGTAGTCATATGACTTCATTATAGAAGACTCTTCAATTGTAGTCAAATGACTTCAGACTTATTAATTTTTACCAATCCAAGTACGCTAGTCATATGACTTCACGTGCAGAGGCAGCTCGCCTTCTCAAGACAGAAGTCCTAGATATCCATGGAGTAGCGAACCTCCTCGGCATCTCCCGATCTAGCGTGAACACCCTCATTGTCAGGGACAGCGCCGACTTTCCACGGCCTATCTACGAATCACGAGGGTCAGAACGTCACCCTGTCCGACTATGGTGGCGTGTAGATATTGAAGAGTGGGAAGCATCCCGTTCAAGCCATAAGTCGAGAGGAGGTTCTAAGTGAGCATTCCAAGTGAACCAAATCTTGTGAAATCGCGACAGAGAGTCTCAGACTATGGCGAAGTTTTTACTCCAAGTTGGATGGTGGAGGACATGCTCAATTTGGTAAAAGATGAATCCGAGCGAATAGATTCTCGATTCTTGGAACCAGCTTGTGGTTCAGGAAATTTTCTTGTCTCACTTTTAAAACGCAAACTCACAACCGTTCAACAAAAATACGGTAAGAATGATTTCGAAAAACGCCAATATGCAATTCTCGCAGTGATGTGCATTTATGGAGTTGAGTTGCAAGAAGACAATGTTCAAGAATGCAGAGACAACTTACTCGAAGTCTTCGACCAATTTTTCGGAAAAAATCTGACTGAAGACATTCATAATGCGGCTGCATACATATTGAGCCAGAACATTATCTGCGGAGATGCCCTATCCATGAGAACGGTGAAAACTGATCTCCAAGCAACAGAAGAAGCAATTACCTTCCCCGAGTGGGGCTATCTAGGAAAGGGTAAATTTCAGCGCAGAGATTTTAGATTTGATGCATTGACGCAGATGAGTGCATTTAGTGAACAGGACACACTTTTTGCAGATATGGGAAGGCACGAAGTTTTCAAACCGGTGAAAGTTTATCCTCAAGCCACAATCCCTGATATTGGATCGGTGAAAAGTGAATAAAGTCGAAAGCAAGGCAAGCTTTAGTCTTGTTGGAAGAAACCCAGATGTACTAACCTGCATCGCAAATTTATCAAGCGATGAAGTTTTTACTCCTCCTGATCTCGCAAATAAGATGTTAGACCTTGTTGAAGAAGCGTGGGCGAAGGATCACAAGGGTAAAAGTATTTGGGAAGACAAGACCGTAAAAATGTTGGACCCATTCACGAAATCAGGAGTTTTCTTGCGTGAAGCAACCTCACGATTTGTAATTGGTCTAGAGTCACAAATTCCAGATCTACAAGAGCGAGTCGATCACGTTTTGGCAAATCAAATATTTGGAATAGGAATTACTTCTCTTACGTCTCTACTTAGCAGAAGAAGCCTGTACTGCTCAAAATATGCAAATAGTCAGCACTCCATTACCAAGGTCTTTAATAACGAAAAGGGAAATATTTGGTTCGATCGCGTTGAGCACGAATGGATTGGCGCCAGCAATTACATAGATACCGCAGATTCCAATGGAAACTCTATTAGGCGTGGAACGAACGGAAAGTGTAAATATTGCGGAGCGCCTCAGGTAGTTTTTGACCGAGACTCTTCTTTAGAGACACATGCTTACGCATTTATTCATACCGACGATATAAAAAATAGACTAAATCAACTCTTTGGAGGAGACATGCAGTTTGATGTTGTAATTGGCAATCCACCGTATCAAATGACAGATGCGGCAGGTGGCGGCGTGGACTCCTCGATCTATCATCTATTCGTAAACATGGCTAAGCAATTAGAGCCTAGATATTTGAGCATGGTAATTCCTAGTAGATGGATGGGTGGAGCAACTCGAGGTGTTGGAGATTTCAATGGCTTTAGAGATCGAATGCTTAATGACGGCCATATTCGAAATCTTGTGGATTTTCCAAATTCCAAGGAAGTTTTTCCTGGTGTAGATGTAAAGGGTGGAGTTTGTTACTTCCTGTGGGACTACGCTTATAACGGTGAAGCAACTGTCACAACTATTCGTGATGGTATTGAATCAACAGCAAGTCGAAAATTGAATGAGTACGATGTTTTCGTAAGAGACCATATGGCAATTCAAATACTCCATAAAGTTAAAGCTAAGAATGAGAAATCTATAATTGAACTTCTGACTGCTGATACGCCATTTGGAATAGCATCGAATTTCAATCAACACCGTCCAACTAAGAAAAAAGGCGATATCGCTCTTTATTTCTCTCGAAACGGAAAGAGAGATGTTGGATATATAGAAAAATCTACTATTGTGAAGAATGCAGGTTTAATCGACAAGTGGAAAGTTTTAACTCCGGGAGCAGGTTCCGATGGTGGTCAAAAAATCCCTGACATTGTTCTGGGCAAACCTTGGATAAGCCCACCGCCTTCAGTCTGTACACAAACCTTTTTAGCATTCTTCTTGGACTCAGAGGAAGAAGCTATTAGCCTCGAAACTTATTACAGAACTAAATTCTTCCGATTCTTAGTTTCGCTTCGTAAGATCACTCAAAATGGCTTTAGATCAACCTATGAGTTCGTTCCACAACAAAAATGGACACAAGCGTGGACTGATGAAAAGCTGTACAGGAAATACGATTTGACTCCAGAAGAGCGCGAATACATTGAGTTTGTAATTCGCCCAATGAATCAACAGAATGACATTGAAGATGAGTAAATTCACTGCAGATGAAATTCTCGCTCCTAAACCAGATTCACGATTACGCATCTACGCTTGGTCACCGGTTGACCCAAGCACTCAATACGTAGGCTTAATTAAGGTTGGGCAAACTCTGCAGTCAAATGTAAATGAAAGAATTAAGCAGTCACAGGGGCAAATGCAACACAAATATGTTTTACATATTGATGAACTGGCGGAAAGAAATGACGGCACACTTTTTCGAGATTCAGATGTCAGGCAGCGTTTGATCGAAAAAGGATTCGAAAATGTAATCATTGGATCCTCTCGAGAATGGATTCGATGCAGTGTTGCTGACGTAAAAACGGCTATTACTGAATTACAAAACGGAGTGCGACTAACTGGTACTCACCATGAAACTTTCTCGATGCGTACTGAACAAAAGAAAGCAGTTGAATTAACGTTTAATTACTTTAAATCTCGATGGCAGGAAAACCCCAACGCAGTTCCAAGATTCCTATGGAACGCAAAAATGAGATTTGGAAAGACGTTCACTTCATATCAACTAGCCAGCACTATGAAAGCTACAAGGGTTTTAGTTGTTACTTTTAAGCCAGCAGTTGAAGATGCATGGAGATCGGATTTGGAGAATCATGCTGATTTTGACGGATGGCAATACTTATCCAAATCTTCAAATTCTGATCCATCCCAAATAAACGATAAAAAGCCAGTTGTCTATTTCGGTTCTTTTCAAGATCTACTAGGCAAGGATCGCGAAACTGGGGCGATTAAGGCAAAGAACCAGTGGCTTCATGAAATTAATTGGGACCTCGTCATTTTTGATGAATACCATTTCGGCGCATGGAGAGAGACTGCAAAGGAACTTTTTGAAGGTGAAGATGAGTCGGTTTTCAAAAATGCGATGAAGGAAGAGTACGGAGCTGGATTGGACGAAATCAATTCGGATCTCGAGCAAGTTCAAGTTGAATTTTTACCAATTACTACGAAGGCCTATTTGTATCTTTCTGGAACTCCGTTTAAAGCTCTTGCAAGCGGAGAGTTTATTGAAGAGCAAATATTTAATTGGACTTACACCGATGAACAAAGAGCGAAGGTAGAATTTAGCGCGAAACATCCGAATGAATTAAATCCATATGGGGCACTTCCTCAGATGCGACTCCTCACATATCAGATGCCAGATGAAGTTTTACACGTTGCATCTTCTGGAGAATTTGACGAGTTTGACTTGAATGAATTTTTTTCGGCCACAGGAGTTGGAAAGAATGCGCAATTCAAATATAAAGATGAAGTCCAAAAGTGGCTCGACATCATTAGAGGGCAGTTCACGGGGCAAATTGCACAGGGAATGAAAACTGGCTCTAAGCCACCTTTCCCGTATGCCGACGTTCGACTTTTGCCATATCTTCAACACTCACTTTGGTCTTTGCCGAGAGTTGCTTCATGTGACGCAATGGAGAATCTACTCTCAGAACGCCAGAATACTTTTTGGCATGACTACAAAATTGTGAACCTTTCCGCGAGAGATATTGGTGTTGGTTTGGCAGCTTTGCCACCCGTTAAAGACGCGATCAAGAGCGGATTTGATTCGAAAACTATTACATTGACGGTTGGAAAATTGACCACTGGAGTGACCATTCCACAGTGGTCCTCGATACTGATGCTTAGAAATCTCAAAAGCCCAGAAACTTACTTCCAAGCAGCGTTCAGAGTGCAATCCCCGTGGGCGATACGCAATCCAAATGGGGACAATCCCAAGGAGGAGTTGATTTGGAAGCCTGTTTGCTACGTTTTTGATTTTGCGCCAACTAGGGCTTTGAGGCAAATAAGTGAGTATGGAATTGGGCTTTCTCCTAATGAGAGTAATCCAGAAAAAGCTGTTCAGGACTTAGTGGCATTTTTACCTGTATTAGCTTTCGACGGAGCGGACATGATGCAAGTCGATGCAGCTGGCATCTTGGATATTGCTATGGCAGGTACTTCAGCAACCCTTCTTGCTCGCAAGTGGGAGAGTGCCATGTTGGTCAATGTGGATAATGAAACTTTAAAGCGGTTGTTGGCGAATTCTGAGGCAATGGATGCGATCAGCAGAATCGAAGGCTTTAGATCTCTAGGCGATAATGTAATTGAAACAATTATTAACAAAAGTGAAAAAGTGAAAGAGTTAAAGCAAAAGGCTCAAGAGGGCAAACTTACACCGTCGAATAAGCGAGAACTCACGGAAGCTGAGAAAGAATACAAATCCAATCGTAAATTAGTTCAAGAAAAGCTGATCAAATTCGCAACCAGAATTCCTGCTTTTATGTATTTAACTGACTTCAGAGAAAATACCCTTCAAGACGTGATCACTAAACTTGAACCCAGTTTGTTCTTAATGGTTACTGGTCTTACGGTTGAAGACTTCCAATTGCTAGTTCGACTAAGAGTCTTTAATTCAGAGCAAATGAATCAGGCTGTTTTTGCCTTTAGGCGTTACGAAGACGCGAGTCTTTACTACACAGGAATCGAGTCACATAAGGGTCTGACCCACTATGGCTTGTATGACACCGTCGTGGCTGTTGAGGCAGATTCTGTATAAGAAATGAAGCAGTTTTGATGCTTCAAAACGTCCTAAAATATGAGCATGTCTATATAAACAACGAAATATAGAAAAAATCGCATTTTCAGAAATCAACTATCCTTACAGTCAGGCAAAATTGCCAATTTCTAGGCTCCACTTGACACCATCCCCACGAGGCTCTCTTGGTAAAGTGCAAGTTTCTAATTTCATAATATCCCTAAATCTTCCTTCTTGTTTTTCTGTGCTTTTTTACTGCACATTCACTACAAATATAGAATGGCGAATCATTAAGTTCGGGTAGATCTAGAATCCATTGGCCGCATGAAAGACAAAATGGCGTGGTTGAATTCGGCTCAAAATCCATAATTCCACCGTAAATAGTCAGACTGTTTTGAACCACCATCCCATCTAATAGAGATGGGGATGGGTGGTTCACTCAACATTGTCCGTTCCGCTGTGCCAGCTGTGCCAAGACACATAGCGGCACGTTGGTTCACGCGACCTCTCCTTCTTCTTTTAGTCGTAAGTATTCTTTCCTAGCTTCATCAAGGTCTCTTCGAGAAATGCCATTCTCTTTACATATAGAACTCATAGATTTGAAAAGTATGTTCAGGCCCGTTTTCTGTTTTGGATGTTCGCTCATGTATTCAGTAATTAGATCTACGGTTTTAAGGAATTTTGAGTGGCGCGTTACCAGCGCCATCCAATCCAATGAGCTCGAAAGTAAATGACGCAAAGGACCTATTTCCCGAATAATAGAATATTCGAGAAATGTGAGCGGTACGCGATGCTTTTCATTTATTAATCGGTAATTTCTATCGGTTTCTTCTTCCTTGAAATACCAAACCAAGTCGACATCGCCCATTTTCGCTGATCCACCTCGAGGCCCAGCGTTTGAATTCTTACCAGTATGGTCAATACGAATGTAGGCAATACCCATGGCTTTAAGAATTTTGCCCGTGTAATTGTAGAAGTCGATCCAAGTGTCATTGTCATTCTCTTTACCTTGAATCGTTCTACTTGCAGTGTCCATAACCACTAAGTCTGGTCTTAAGATTTCCAGCACTCTTTTGAGTTCTTGGCCCCCTTTAGGCAAATCAAAAGGCGCGAACTCAGGGAAAGACATCAAGATGAAATTCTCTGTTAAGTCCTTCCAATCGAAACCCATGTCTATCAAACTTCGCTTGATATCTGTTTTAGGTATGTTTTCATGGTCTATATAAAGAATTTTAATTGGCGCTTTTTGAGGTAATCCAAGTACAGATCTTCCACTTGCGAGACAGGCACAAATTTCTCTTACCAGTAGAGATTTGCCGATTCCTGGATCAGAATAAATGGTGTGCCCTCGCTCTGCGCAAATAAGTCCGTCAACAAACCAAACCTCCTCAGATGTATCAGCCCACAGTTCCTCCCAATTTACGACATTCATTTTCGACATGAATTCCGCGTCCTCAACTTCAGCAACTTCAATGGCTGCTGAGGAAGTTTCAAATGTGACGTCGTAGATCGGAATTTGTGCACCAGCCTCTAGGGCGCCGCCTTTGATTCTCAAGACTGAAGCAATCTCTGCGTCCGCATCTTCTCCTGTGAAAGCAACTCGCGCGGCTTCGAATAGAACTTTTCGGACTTCTTCAAAAGAAATTTGACCACCACCAATGAATTGACCCATTACAAAAGCAGCCTCATTCAGAGTCGTGTTTCTTTCGCCTTGGAAAGTTTTTGACGATACGCACTCTGCTTGTCGAGCGAGCTCACGCTTTGCTGTGGAAGTTGCCACGACATCCTGAAACTTAGAAAAATCCACGGATTGGCCATTATTAGCCAATCGGTCGCTTAAATTTCCTTTGACCATGACGCTCTTCATCTCTGGTGAGAGTTCAGCTATCACGGTGTCATATGGGCTAAGTCCGTCTTCCCACTCATATTGAACGCCGCTTGAGTGCGATGACATAGGAAGCAAAACGTAACCATTTGCTTTGATGTCAATTCCTTTATAACCAAGACGGGAAAAATCTTTAATGTAACGAGCATTCGGATCAGCTTTGAAATAAAGGTGACGACCTCGAACTTTTTTACCTTTCACTGTGTATTCACCTGTTAGGGCTGTAACGGTTGCAGGGATTGCACCCTGCAAAAAGCCTTCAAGGGCGAGAAAAGACTCATCTCCACCGTTCCGAGGGTCAATATCAATAACGACGAATCCACTGTCTTGGCAAACAACGGCTACATTATTGTTAGAACCCTTTCCGAACCATTTGAGCAATTGGTTTGGGTCGGATGTTGCGTTGAAAGGCCAATCTGAAATTAATGGGTGTTTCCCAGAACCAGTGTCTCCAGAATGCGGATTTCCACATTCACAACTTCTATTTTTGATTCCATAACAAGGAAAAAGTTTCCAGCCTTGTTCAGAATAAAACGATATTGGGAATGGCAGTGAGTTATCGTCGCTACCACTATTGATAATTGCGTGTAACATACTTCTATTGCTCCTTAAAGTTAAATTGAAAGAGTTTGCCGCCCTCACGAGGCGGCTTTCTCATTTAGATTAAAGCGGTTTTGGAAATTCAAAAGGTTTAACGGGTACGCAAGGAAGAATCCGTTCATTTTCTCGCGAAGTGCGTTTTATACTTGCTTCATATTCTGCAGCCAAGAATTGATGACGTATTCTTGCCCACTGATCTTCGAGAGCATCGCATGTTTCAGGAGAGTCATCAGAACTCAACATTTCATTCATTCGAATAGCGAATTTCAAATCAAAAAGATTGAGAGCCAAAATAGTTTCAGTTGAACTTGCATGACCTATGCCGTACTCATGACCTAAAGCTCTGTATAGACTTGCGAACTCTTCTGCGGAGTAAAAAGTGCCTACTGATGCGTGATCTACTAGTCGAGCTATGTTTATACAGGCATTTGATTCAATTGGTATTGAAATTTGATCATCGTCGTAGCTAGTAATTGATTTGGTGTAAAAGCCGCAGATTCTCATAGAACCACTTCCATTCGATTAGTTCTGGAGCGACGGATTCCAGCGGTTTGTTCTTTCTGGGCCTCAAACCAGAGAAGAACTTCCTCCTCTTCATAAACCCATGTACCTCCGAGGCGATATCGGGGTATTCCTAGGCGCTTAGCGTTCATATGCACCCAGTGAGGGGAGCGAGACAGGAGAGCAGCAACTCCCTTTGTGGATAGTTGTTTCTTTGCCATTCTTTGATCCTTTCGTAATAAGTCTAAGTAAATATCATCTTAGACTTGATTAACTCTAGCGGAAGGTCTAGGATGATGCAAACTTAGACTGACAAGGAGTACGGATGCTTTCTGGGCAGATATACGATGGCGATTCGCTTGAGAGCTCTAACCGAGTTTTAACGTGGCATGACGAGCACCCCTACCGCTTTTGGATTGCCTCTTACAAGACCCAGTCGGGCTCCCAAGCCATAGCGAGTTTTGAGATCCAACAATTGAAATCTAATTCGCTTAGACCATCACAAGAAGAGCAGAAAAGTCGATTGAAATTAGTGTTCACCAATTCGGAAGGCGATTCTGCAATTACAGCGGGTGAGTTACGACGGTTACCACTTGGAGAGATTCTTATCGAGCGTGCCGAATTACTTATGGCGACATTGCAACGTGAATCTAGACGCAAGGATTCTGTTGTATTAATTAGTGAATCTCGAACTAGAAATTCTTCAAGCAAGAGTCGATCTTCTAAGAATATTCCTTCATCTATCTCTGGTGCCAATTCAGATGACGCGATTTTGGTAGCAAAAATTTATGTAGATCAATGCAATATAAGCACTGTACGCGCTGCACAAAGAACTGCTGAATATCTTGGTGTAGATGCCAATTTAGTGCACGTAGCATTAAAGATTGCACGAAGAAATAAATGGCTAACTAGCGCAGGAAGCGGTAAAGCGGGTGGACAACTCACCGAGAAAGGCACTCAGGAGTTCAATCTTTCAATGGGGCCTTCGAGAGAAAAGACAATCACAAAGAAGAGAGGAAATTAATGCCAAGTACGAGAAAGAAGGGAAATAAGTACTATGCACGTTGGTATCGCCCCGACGGCAGAAATGCGGAAAAAGGCGGTTTTAACGACGCAAAATCAGCACTCGATTTTGCCAAGGCCATGGAAGTCGATATTAAGCGTAAGAAGTACATTGATCCAATTGACTCGAATTTAACTCTGTTTGAATATATCGACACGATTTGGAGACAGACACTTGATGTCGATGATGAAACTAAAATTGGGTATCAGTACAAGATTAATAAACACATTTTGCCTTACTTGGGCCATTACCCAATGTACAAAATTACGCCTTCCACGATTAAGACTTGGTTGGCTCAACTTAATAATCTTGAAGATATAGGCAAAAAGGCTTTGTCTGATAAGTACATCGAGAGTATTGCCAACCAGCTTGGAACGATTCTTCGAGCAGCTGTTGCAGATAAATTCTTAGTTGATTCGCCGATGGCGCGAGTTAAGCGCAAGAAAGCATCTCGTGTGAATCGAGTAGTACCCCTTGACTACGAGACTGTAGAGGCGATTGCAAACAGTATGAGCCCGAAATTTAGAGCCATAGTGTGGACTGGCTATTACACGGCAATGCGCCCGTCGGAAGTTCTCGGATTGTCGTTACGTCAATTGGATTTTGAGAAGGGGAGACTTCTCATTGACCAACAAATGAGTCGCAAGAAATCTGAAGTAACGAAAAAGACTTTGAAGACAAAGAAGAGTTACCGAGAGATAGCTCTCCCCAGCGATCTAAGTGAAATCCTAAGGAAGCACATTGATGAATTCGGTCTTGGTCCTGAGGAGCTGATTTTTCAAAACCGAGATGGTAAAGAGATGCGCTACAAGAATGCTGCTAATTTATTCAGAGAGCACTCTCGCCCTCTAGGCGTGCCTAAGGGCACAAATCTCCACGTTTTGCGCCACACATGCGTATCTGTATTGATTAGTGAGGGTGCACAACCTAAAGAGATTCAAGAACTCTGCGGGCATGAGTCAATCATGGAGACAATGGATACATATGGGCATTTGTTCGAAAGCAACTCAGCATCATTGGCAGAGAAAATGGATGCCGCTGCTCGCAAGGCTCGTTCCAAGATGAAGAAAGAGATAGTGCTAGTCTCTTAATCCGAAGTTGTTTATAGTTGTTCGTAGTTGATTTACAACTTCATATGGGAAGAAATATGGGCATTCTTAAAATATCCACGGATTTTGAGCGTGATTTCGGGAGAGTCTAAGGTTGTCCGGCTTATAGGGCGACTCTTCTCTTTTGATTTAGACTTCTTCTGTGCACAAAATCTTTGAAATGCCAGTAGTTGATGTCTATGTCCATTATGTAAATAAGCTAGAGCGTAAAGGTCGCAACGAAGCAGAACTCATCAAAGTAATGTCATGGCTTACAGGTTTTGATTCAAAGACGCTCAAGAGCCATCTGAGGAAGCAAACAACTTTTAGAGATTTTTTTAAGGCTGCCAAGATTAATCCAAAGGCGAAGTTAATTTCTGGATCAATCTGTGGCGTGAAAATTGAAGAAATTGAAGACCCGCTAATGAAGAAGATTCGCTATTTAGATAAATTAGTAGATGAACTTGCGAAGGGCAGACCCATGGAGAAAGTCCTTCGTTCCGGCTTATAGGGCGTCTCTTCCACAACTAAACCTGTGATTTGAGTGAGACTAGTTTTAGAGTTAATTTGTTTCTTTATTGACCCTGTAAACTTCTTAAATAATGCCCGAATTCATCTCGCACAACATCGAGGCTTGGGGAACTGTAATTGCGATTCAAGCGCCGAAAGAATTGATTAATCAAGAGATTTTTTATGACGGTTGCAGGCAAGCTTCTGAGTACTACAAGAAAATAGATTGCAAATTCTCTACATATCGGGACGACTCAGAAGTTTCACTCATTAGAAGCGAGGAGTTGGAAATTAAGGATGCATCACCAGAAGTGAAGTTTGTGTGGAATATGTGTCTTGAATTACGCGAATTCACTAACGGCGCTTTTGACCCATGGGCCGTAAAAGGTGGATTTGATCCTTCTGGATTTGTAAAAGGATGGGCATCTCAACAGTCACTTAGTTTCTTTCCAGAGAGCAAGGTGCCACATCTTCAAATTAATGCAGGGGGAGACATCATTCTTCGGGGCGGTGTTGAAACGAACAAAGCATGGAAAATTGGCGTGCGACACCCTGAGTTAAAGGATGAAGTGGCAAAGATTTATGAACTTTTCGATGGAACCGTTGCTTCTAGTGGTACATATGAACGTGGCGAGCACATTATTGATCCCAGAGTAGGTGCGCCTGCGGTAGGCGCACGTGCTGCAACGGTCGTTGGTCCAGACGGGGGCGTAGCAGATGCTTTGGCAACAGCGCTAATTGTTGACGGCCGAGATGCGGCTACCTGGATTGGAAATAATGCCTTTGAAAATTATAGTTTTTGGGCTGTCGATAAAATCGGAGAAGGTAGTTGGTCATACACAAATTCATAGACAAGGCTCGCACCCAGGTAGCATTCAGAGAACTCACAATTGAAGATGCCAAGGTTCACAAGTGAAGGCACGGCGCAAGAGGTTTATTGGGGACCAAGCTTTCTTAATTACAGGGTTGGGATTGGGGTTCACCTTAACAATCCAGATAACAACCCTTACCGTGGGGGATTTCGCTAATGTCTACGCAGTTATCACCACAATTTCGAGATTCTTTGCCTTAACGGGTTCATATTTGGCAATTGTTGGATTACTTTTGATAGCCAGAATTCCGTGGATTGAAAATGCACTTGGCCACGATCGTTTAGTAGTTTGGCATAGAAGAGCAATGCCGTATGCGCTCTTTATGATCACTCTTCACGTACTTCTTGTTGGTCTTGGATACGCCGGTGCTGAAGGGAAAATTGTTGGTCAGGAATTGTGGTTGATGACTATTACTTATCCCTGGATGCTTCCAGCAACCACCGGATTCTTACTCCTGGTCGTAGCCGGTATTACCTCCTACAAAAACGTACGTACCAAAATGAAATATGAAACTTGGTGGGTTATCCACCTCTACACATATTTGGGAGTAGCTCTTTCATTCATGCACCAAATCCTGAATGGCGGAATGTTTATTGGCCATCCATTAAATCGTGCTTATTGGATTGGGCTCTACGCATCCGTTGTAATTGCAATATTCATTTGGCGTATTTATATTCCTCTAAAAAATTCAATCAAGCACAACTTGAGAGTAGAGAGAATTGAGCATGAAGCTCGCGATGTGGTGTCGATCTACATTTCAGGAAGAAACATCCAATCAATTGGTGCTCAAGGGGGACAATTCTTTAACTGGCGGTTTCTAACAAAAGATCGCTGGCATGAGTCGCATCCATTTTCATTGAGCGCTGCCCCAAAAGATGATGAACTTAGGATTACTGTTAAATACCTGGGAGATGCTACAAAGCAGATTTCAACTATCCCAATTGGAACACGCGTAGTTATCGAGGGACCTTACGGCATTTTCACTCGTGATATGGCATACCAATTCAAGCACGTTACATTAATCGGAGGTGGCGTAGGAATTATACCGTTAAGGGCAATTATTGATGAAATTCCAGATGCATCGTCGATAAGTGTCATTTATCGTGCCCGTTCGATGGAGGACTTACTACTCAAATCAGAGTTAGATGAGCTCGCAAGAAATCGTAATTTGAAATTGCACTACTTGATTGGATCACGTGATGATCACCCGATTACAGCATTCAACATTCAAAAGTATGCACCAAGATTTGCGGACTCTGATATTTACGTTTGCGGCCCACAATCCTTGATAGATGATGTTGTAATTGCTGCCAGAATTGCCGGCGTGCCAAAAAATAGAGTTCACCATGAAGCTTTCCAGTACCATGCTCAGTAAGGAGTTAGAACGTGATTAGAAAAACGGTTTTGTTGATATCGGGAACCGTTGCTGGCGTGGTAGGGGTTGTCTCTTATAACCCACCCCAGCTCAGCGCGACGATTGATGCTTCGTCCAATTCCTTACCAACTTCTCCACAGTCGACTCCAGAAGCATCGCCCAGCGAATCAATTTCTTCGGTAAGGAAAAACAAGACAAACACGACAAACAAGACTACTAATTCAAGAGTCAGCCCGAAAGCAACTCCGAGTGCAAGTGAAATTGCCACAAATAAGAATGATGTTCCAGTTCAAGATAATTCAGCCGGAACTAGTGGCGTGTTTCAAGGCGAGACTTCTTTGACTCGTTGGGGTCCGGTTCAAGTCGAAATTACTATGGTTAATGGAAAAATTACTGAGGTTTCAACTCTCCAGTATCCGAGAGGGGATCGAAGATCACTTTCAATTTCTAATCAAGTGCTCCCATGGTTACAGCAGGAAACGCTCCGGACACAATCCACGAACATTACGGGAGTAAGCGGAGCCACTTATACTTCTACTGGATTTAGGAATTCCTTAGCATCAGCATTACAGAAGGCAGGTTTTTGAAATGAAAAGCAAATTAATTTTCATTCTCCCCAGCCTGGCACTAATCGGTTTCTTGGCAATCAAACCACCTGCAATTGGTGGAGATGCTTCCCCGGTGATTATTACCCCAGAGAAGACAATTACTCCCGCAGCACAGCCAAATTTGAGGGACTTTGATGACGAGGGGCATGGACCTAATCATGAGGAATACGATGACGATGACGATGACTTTAAACCAAAGAAAGATTTGAATTCAGCAAAGTTACCGCCTGCTGTTACGTCAACACCTGGCGTTATTCCGATGCCTAGCATTGGTGGGGGATACGATGACGATGACGACGAGGACGATGATGACGAGGACGATGATGACGAGGACGATGATGACGAGGACGATGATGACGAGGATGACTAAAATTTATTGAGCCATGATGGCGTCATGTACGTACTGAGCTAGACCTTTCGCGCGATCATCGTAATATTTCTTAAATCTTTCGTCCGCGATATACATGATTGCAAGATTTTTCTGCATCTCAATTGAGCAGTCGTAAAACCATTTGCTGATGGCTTCCCTATGCGCAATAACGGCTTGCTGTGCCTCTTGCGAAGTAACGGACATGCCGTTACCAAAGCAGAATGCAAAAGCTTCAGTGGCAGCTTCTTGATCCACCTTTGCCTTTTGAAAATCTTCAGCTGAATACTTAGAAGTGCGCTCCGCGCTTTGCTTGTATGCATCGGTGTTGCCCCAGCGTTCTTTAACTTCCTTTTCGTATTCGTTCACGACCTAATTGTACTTCTCCGGAAGTAACTTCAATTAAAAGTCTGAACGCAGAGATTTGGTAAGTAGCGTTAGAACAGCTGTAATCGAGAGGATTGCAGCAAGTACTAAGTAAGTGCTGTTTACTCCATAAGTTTCGACCGATAGTCCCGTAAAGACCATCCCCAGAGGGGGCGCTGCATAGAAGGCTGCAGTTTGGACTCCGAATACGCGACCATTTTGATCTGCAGGAACTCTATTTTGAATAAGAGTGCTGATCATGGGATTAAAAGGTCCCCAAGATAGACCGAGGAAGAATCCTGCCAAAACAAGAATTGGCAATGGCGGAAGAAAAGCCATAGGGATAATGCTTAGCGCGCTACCAATTAACGTTACTCGAACCAAAGTTTTTCTAGAAATGCGCTCACTAATCCAGCCATAACCAAATGCAGTTATCGCGGAGCCTCCCGCTAGCGCAGAAATCACCAAACCTAGTCCGCCCGGGTTGTTGATTTCTTCAAAGTAAGTAGGGAGCACTACAGATTCAGTTGGAAGATAGACGGCAGCAATCACGAGAATTGCAATTGTGATCGTGCGCAACAAGCGATCTCGCCAAAGCACCTGAAATCCAATTCGAAGGCTGCCATCACTCTGCTCGCCTTCTGCCTCCCGGATTTCTCGCGCTTCTTTTCCGGAATCGCCAACCTTTAAAATCATGATTGAAAGGGCGGCCAAGAGAAATAGTCCACCGGCAACCCAGAAGGAGTTAATTGATCCAACCGAAGAAATCAGCCATGCACCAACTGCAGGTCCAAAAATCCACGCCACCCCTAAGAAACCATCATGAATTCCATTTAGCCGATCAAGCTCAATCTTTGAAGCCTTAGAAACATCCGAGAGAAGTGTTCTCCTCGCTGTGTATCCGGCAGGATCGAAGATTGCTCCGAACAGAGCGATCAAAAGAATTGCGGGATTGGATAGACCAACAGTGGCTGCCACCACTGGAAATGCAATCACCGAAATAGAGGAAAGAATGTCAGCTCCGATGCTCACAGCTCGTCTGCCCAAATGATCGACCATCCAGCCGCCTATTGGTGAAATCAAAAGTCCTGGAATTGCAGAGACAGCAGCAACTAGTCCGGCAAATGCGGGAGAGTCAGTCCGCTCGAGAATCAACCATGGGATGGTAATCATCACTATGGAATTTCCGAGGCCGGAGCAAAAATTTGATAGTTGCAGCAAAACTACTTTGGGATGAATATTCATGAGCGGGCCTTATTATGTATGAATAGACCTGCAAATAGCGGATTAGACTTACTACATGAAGTTGTTTATGGCCCTGATCGGAATTTGTGCTGGTGCATTTGCAATGGTTTTTGGTGAGTTTGATGATTCGCCTGGATTACAAGGTTTAGGACTTTTGTTAATACTCTTCATCATTTTCCGGCTCTATCGAGGCGCTAAGAAATCTAGAAATTTATGATTGGCTCAATCGCGCTGGTTGGTTCGGGCGAGTATTTGCCAGCGATGTCTGAGTTTGAGAACTCCCTCATAGAAGATGGAAAAAGAAATCAGAAGGCGCCAGTTTTTGTTCAGATTCCAACAGCGGCGGGTCGAGAGAGCAGAGATCGAATCCTTTATTGGGAGGAATTAGGACGCGCACAGGCCGATTTACTCGGAGTTGAACCTAGATTTCTTCCGATATTCGATAGAGAAGCAGCACATAATCCTGAATGGGTAGCCCAGATCAAAGATAGCGCTTTGATTTATATGTCTGGGGGAGACCCACATTACTTGGCCAATACTTTGAGAGATACGCCGGTTTTGGATGCCATCGTAGAAAACTGGAATTCAGGCGGCTCTCTTGCCGGATGTAGCGCCGGGGCGATGGTTATGAGTTCGAAAATTCCAAATTTCAGAATCTCTAGAAGTTCTCCAACGGACGGATTCAATCTCTTGCCAGATATTCGAGTTATTCCACACTTCAATAAGTTCTTCAAATGGATTCCTGATAGCGCAGCGAAGGTCCTTCTTGATGCACCTGGCGATTCAATTTTGATAGGTATAGATGAACTGACTGCGTTGGTGCGCCGAAGTAGTGATTCCGAATGGCAAGTGCATGGGGAGGCTCAGGTTCATATTCTTAAAGGACTTCCAACCCAGCAGTTGTCTCACGGCGAAAGAGTTTCCATTCAGTAGGCTCCTGCTATGACAATTGGACTAGATCGACTTCTCGCTCATATGAAGTGGGCAAATCAACTCACCATAGAACACCTTCAAAGTCTTCCCAATGAGGCGTTGAAGGCTTACGCAACAAACCCGGAATGGTTTGTAGGAGAGATCATGCATCACATCGTTGATGCTGCTGATCATTACGTTCTTCGAATCACGGAAAAGCGCTGCGAGTTACCTGGAGAAAGTATTCAAGAACTAGAGAGCATCACCGATCTAGCAAATTTAAAGATTCAAGCAGAGATTGTTGATTCTGCGCTACAAGAGTGCTCAAAACTGGATGATGTTCAATTAGAGTTTAAGAATTATTCGGGAAATCTTGTTAAGAGATGGCGTTCTACGATTTTGTCTCAAGCAATCCATCATGCAACAGAGCACCGGGCCCAAATCGCTTCTGCTCTAGAAGCGAAAGGCTTTAAGCCAGTTGATTTAGATGAGCTTGACCTATGGCGATTTGAGATAAATAACGGCTAAAACCTCAGGTTTTTACCGAATTAGGTTATTAAGTTGATGTGAGGTAGCCTTGCATCGCATCACAAAAGTGATTGTAAAAACAAAGCTAGACCAAGCGTTTGGCTTATATGTAGGTCTTAGCTTTACCTGATTAAGCAATTCAAACCGAGACATACATGTCTAAATGATCGGTATCTATTTCTAATGCAATTAACACAATCTGCCCCCATTCGTTCATTCCGAGAGTTGGGTATTCACCCCTCCTTGGCTAATGCCCTCAGTGCACAAGGAATTGAACTTCCTTTTCCAATTCAAGAGGCGACAATTCCCGATGCAATTCAAGGTTTCGACATTTTGGGTCGAGGCCAGACCGGATCGGGCAAGACTCTGGCCTTTGGCCTTGCATTACTCACAAACATTTTTGGTAAGCGCGCATCGGCTCACAAGCCTGTTGCTCTAGTTCTTGCCCCAACTCGAGAATTAGCCCAACAGATAAATGAGGTACTTCATCCACTTGCCAGATCAATTGGTCAAGATTCAATTGTCATAGCTGGGGGAGTTCCTTATGGCAAGCAAATCAACGCCCTTAAGCGTGGAGTCGGAATTCTGGTTGCAACACCAGGGCGCCTAATTGATCTCATTGAGCGCGAGGAAGTGAATCTAAATTCTCTTTTGGTTACCGTTCTTGATGAAGCCGATCAAATGGCTGATATGGGATTTCTCCCTGCAGTCAAGCGAATTCTTAATTACTCAAAGAAGGATTCACAACGCATGCTCTTTTCGGCGACTCTTGATAGAGGAGTCGATGGATTGGTAAGGCAATATCTCCGTGATCCAAAAGAGCATTCAATCAAAGAGGTCGAAAGTTCAAAAGGAAAGATGGATCACTACGTATTTGTTGTCGATCAGAGTGATAAAGCATCCATAACTAATCAAATTGCATCTCGCGACGGAAAGACGATATTTTTCGTGCGCACTCAGCGCGGTGCTGATAAGTTGACCGCAAATCTTGCAAAAGTGGGCGTACGAGCTGATGCGCTACATGGTGGTAAATCACAGTCAGTTAGAACCAGGACCTTAGCTAGATTTAAGGAAAAGTCCTCAGCTGTATTGGTTGCTACCGACGTTGCTGCTCGTGGAATTCATGTTGATGGAATTGATCTAGTAGTTCATTACGACGTTCCGGCCGACCACAAGGATTATCTACATCGATCGGGAAGAACTGCGCGTGCGGGCGAATTAGGTCGAGTGGTAACTCTGGTAACCCGGAGCGAACAACGATCGATGAATGGCATCACGCTGCGAGCCGGGGTTGAGGCGTGGGTTATGGCGATGACTCCATCTCACGAGAAACTCATCTCGATTACTGGCGCGAATGAACCTAGCGGAATCCCTCTGATGGAAGGGGCTTCAAGTACTCAAGAGAAGTCGCCCAAGTCATACAAGAGGGTAAAGCACCCTAGAGGTAAGAAATCGGAAATTTCGCGAAAAAGACGCAGGAGATTCGCAAGCGCTAAGTGAAAGCTCAGTCTTGAAATCGCACTTAGTCGCTGGAGAGAATCAGCTCCGAGAAATCCTTCCGAACTCGGGTGGATTTCTCGCGAGTGATGAGATTCTCGTGGATAAGAATTTCTGCCTCAGCCTGTTTTCCAATGACCAGTATTGCTACCGGAGTCATTTTTTCGGACAATTGAAATCTTTCTCGGATGGCTTCGCGATCAAATCCACCGACTTGATGGACAGCTAGCCCTCGATTATTGGCCTCTAGCGTCATGTAAGCAGAGGCAATCCCAAGATCATAAAGAGATTGATTACGGGGTTGATTTGAATCATCAAACATTACCGCAGCAAGAACAACAAAAGCTGATGCTCTTGGTGCCCATTCGCGATTAAATCCGGCAAGAGTTTCAGAGATGAGCCCAACGCTCTTGCAGCAATGGGTGAAGTGTTTGTGCGGTATCCGCACTCTTCTTTACTGGGATTTCAAGCGACATTTTCTCCGACCTCCAAAGTGATCAAATTGCCCCATGGATCTTCAACTTTTACCTCATTGCCTTCAGATTTAGTTTCTAGTTCATAGAACTTCAATCGATCTCGTGTTGCCTCCAACTGATCCTGATTCTCCAGCTTGATTTCAAGATTCCCTAGACCAAGAGCTAATTGGCGTTTTCCGGCACCCTTGCTTCGCCAAGTATTCATGGCCATGTGGTGGTGATAGCCGCCAGCAGAGACAAAGAGCGCCTGGCCGCCCCAGTTCATAGTTTTTTCAAAGCCAAGCATCTTCACGTAAAACTCTTCGGCTGCGGGGACTGATCCCACTGAGAGATGAACATGCCCAACTCGCTTAGCTTCATCTACGGGAGACTCAGTTAGGTTCTCTTTCAAGAATAGATTTGGGTCAAGAAAAATCGTGTCCATTTCAATAGAGCCGTGCACCCAGCTCCACTCTGTGCGATCTCGATCCCAATAAAGCTCAACGCCATTTCCCTCAGGGTCATTGAAATAAAAAGCTTTGCTAACGAGGTGGTCAGCGCTACCAGTAAAAGTTCCTGGATATTGATTTGCAACTGAATATACTGCCTTGGCAAGTGCGGCCTCACTAGGAAAGAGAATTGCTGTGTGAAATAGCCCAGCTTCGTGGGGAGAAGCATGTTTCATGGCAGGTTTGTGTTCGAGAATAACGATTTCAGTTTTTTTGAAACCCAGCACCGCCCGGTTATCAATCTGACTTATGAGTTGCATGCCCACGCCTTCTCGGTAATACCGAATCATCGCGTCCAAATCAGATACCCAGAGAGTAACAGCGCCCATCGCGGTATTGGCGGGAAGCAATTGGCTCACACTCATGGAGAGAACCTATCATATTTAGTTGAAAGTTCAACTAAATTGAACTACGAAGTGTGCTTGATTAGTCCTTTTGCCAGATATCGTCTCCACGAAGGACGGCATCAGAACCGCCATCGATGTAGATGGTCTGCCCAGTTACATGTGAATTAGCTTCGCTGGCTAACCAGATAATCAAATCTGCGACAGTTTCAGGCTCCAAGTAGCCATGAAGTGGCATAGGTACGACTTTCGCTAGGCCATCACGCCCCTCTTTCGTGGCAATCATTTCGGCGACCATGGGGGTCTTCACGATTCCGGGACCAACTGCATTCATGGGGATTCCTGATTTTGCCCAGTCATCCTTAATACATTCTCTTCTAAGCCATCGACTGAGCGCTCTCTTGGTTGATGAGTAAATCATTCCCTCTGCTCCGCCACCTTGTTTCACTAGAGCTTCAGCTCTTGCTATCGCTTTATCTTCAGAATCGGAGAGCATTAGATCCACGAGTTTTTGATCAACCTGCATCAATGAGGCCATGGAACTCGTGGCTACGACTCTAGGCGCTCCGCTCTTGCTTAGGGCTTGGTGTAAACCGGAAATTAATTCGGTGGCACCAAAGAAATTAATGGAGACGGTTTTGGATTCAGACTTTCCAGAACCAGCATTTGCAATAACTGCATCAACTTGACCCTCGGATAAGGCAATAACTTTTTCAACGGCAGTCATACGCCCTGCATAGTTACTTAGATCGGCAATGACTTCGGCATCACGGATATCGATGCCGATCACTTTGTGTCCAAGTGTTTCGAGTTTCTTTCGAGTAGCAAGTCCAATGCCTGATGCGCTACCAGTAACGACATAAGTTCTCTTCATAGACAAGAGCCTACTGAAGATTATCTAGCGTATAAAGGGTTTGAATCCGCCAGCTTCACCAAAGAACTTTAGTTCTTCTTCGAGGCTAGTGATTCGCGATTCCGCTTTGACGAAACCGTGACCCTCACCTTCGAAGGCGAAATACTTATGTTTTAGGCCCTTTTCTACACAAACATCGCGAAAAGCTTCGGACTGTGAAGGTGGAACTACTTTGTCAACTAATCCTTGAAAAATGATCAGGGGAGTATTTAGTTTCGAAGCGTGAGTTAGTGGCGACCGTTCATCATATAAATCTTTACGCGTCGGATATGGGCCAATCATCGAGTCCAAATATCGTGATTCAAAATCATGGGTATCTGTAGCAAGTCCAGTTAGTTCCGCAACACCGTAATAATCTGCCCCCGCAACAAAGAGATTGCTATGAATCAGTGCATTGAGGACTGTGAATCCGCCTGCGCTTCCGCCTGAGATAAATACTCGTTTCGGATCGGCAATTCCGATATTTATTAGGTGCTCCACGCTGGTGATTACATCCTCATAATCGACTATGCCCCAGTTTCCATCAAGCAAGTGGCGGTATTCAGATCCATAACCCGTCGAGCCACCGTAATTGATGTCCGCAATTGTGAAACCACGTGTAGTCCAATAGAGGTAATCAAGGTCAACTGTTGCGGAGGAGTTACCAGTTGGGCCGCCATGAACTTGAACAAGAAGAGGAGTGGCTCCCGGATTCGGATGATTCGGGTGAGTCGCCTTATGGAGAATGACTTTTACTTCTCGTGTTTCACCTTTAATGGTTATCTCTTTAATCTCCGGTGCAAAATCTCGTGAAAGAGGTAGGGGATTAGGGCGAATAATCTCTTTCACCTTCAAAGTCTCAGTATCGAACTCAACTAACGTTGGAAAATTCGAACTGCTTGCGCCAAAGGCAACCAGGCGTCTTCCGTCAGATGAGAATGATTGCGAAAAGTATGTAAATTCAGATTCAAAGTCTTGGACTAATCCAGTGTTTGAATCTACTAGGGCTAGCTTCCGATCATCGACTGGACCATGCAGGCCAACGAATTTGCCGTTTTTCAAGATTGAAATCGCGGTGTATCCAAGCTGCCAGGCGGGAAAACCCCACTCAGAGCCCTCCGAGACGATCTGCGTTTTCTTTCCTTGCAAATCAACTTTCCAGGGATTCCACCATCCACTCTCCTCATCGATGTAAATGATGGTCTCGTTGTTGAGCCACTCTGGTGAGAGAACCGGATTTTTCCGACTACCTGCAATTACGCGTTTGTTTAAGACGTTACCCTCGTTGATATCGGCGAGAAATAGCTCGGTCCCATCCCATGGCATATCTGGGTGTTCCCAAGAGACCCAGGCCAGATGTTTACCATCAGGAGAAATCCGCGGATTCATGTAGAACTGGTGGCCAGATACCAAGGTTCTAATGGAACCTTCTTCGGAAATCGCTACAAGTTCTCGCTTACAACCAGTATCTGAATTTTGCTCTCTAATGCACCAGATTTCAGCTCCGACTTTCAAGAGTTCTGCGTAACGATCTCGCCCTTGGGTATCAGGAGTGAGCGCTAGGGGATCCGCTTCGCCAACCTTCTTATAAAGTCGTTGATCTTTCTTATTCGAAAAGTAAAGGATGTAAGAGTTTCCATCGGGAATTCCTAAATAACTCCGCCCACCATATTCATGAACTGAATGGCTCGCGCTAAACGGAGCGGGCAATAAATCACCTCGCGACTTACTAACTACAACTTTCCGTCCACCTTCTTCAGGTCTTGACTCGAGCCACCAAATATCTTCACCAACGATTTGGGGCCAAGCTGCTGAAACTCCGGCTCTAGAGATGTCGGGAGCAGTTAGGGGCGAAATCCATTCACCCGGAGTTGAACTCATACCGCAACGCTATCGCGTGCTTGATTACTTACTGCGATTGAACAGACGAGCGAAGAAGCCAGGCTCCTTGGGATCATTCTCATGTCCAGCACATTGCTGGGCTTTCGGAATACCCCGCATGACTTCTTTAACGTGTTGACCGCATCCGGACCAATTTGCTTTTCCACACTTTCGACAACGAACTTGAGAGCACACTTTTAATCTCCGATCTAGCTTGGTAAAAGTCGACTATACCCCCGGGGGTATGCTAATGTCCATCACAGGAGGCTCTGATGGCAAAGAAATTAGTTGGATCGGTTCTCAAGAATGAGGAACAGCGGGAAGAAGTCCTAAACCGCGTTAAGCGTGCAGAAGGCCAGATCGCAGGCGTAATCAGAATGCTCGAAGAGGGCAGAAGCTGTGAAGAAGTGGTTCATCAGATGTCAGCGGTAGGAAAAGCTATGAATACAGCAGCAATCACCTTGATCGCGGCGAGCCTCGAAGAATGCATCCTTGATAAGAAATCAAATAACCCGGCGCAGAGAGAAAGGTTACAGAAGCTCTTTTTGAGCTTGGCATAAATATGAAAAAGAAACTAATCGCAATATTTGTATCGCTATTTGCTTTAACTTCTTGTTCAAGCGAGGGGAGTGCCTCAATAACTAATGTCGATGCAAGCACATTCATTTCAACAATCTCTGATCCGAACATAAAAGTTATCGACGTACGCTCTCTTGGCGAGTATTCATCTGGTCATCTACAAGGAGCGCTCAATATTGATGTTGAGTCCGGTGGATTTGATACTGGTATCGCTAATCTTGATAAGAATGCTACTTATGCTCTTTACTGCAGAAGCGGTCGTCGTTCAACCCTTGCTGCCGAGCGTATGGCCGAAGCTGGATTTACAAACATCATTAACTTCAATCAGGGTGGCTTTGCTGAACTAGCAGCAGCCGGAGCAGCAACTGAATGAAGCGTTACATAATTGTTGGTGGTGTAGCTGGTGGAATGTCGGCTGCTACTCGCTTGCGCCGATTGGATAATGAGGCAGAGATTGTTGTAATCGAGAAGAGCGGGTTTGTCTCTTATGCGAATTGTGGTCTTCCGTATTACATAGGTGGCGTAATCGCTAAAGAGCAAGACCTCTTGCTCCAGACGCCGGAGAGCCTAAATAAGCGTTTTCGCCTCGATGTTCGGGTGAAAAGTGAAGTTTTGAGCATCAATCCGGGCGCCAAGACTGTCGCTATCAAGAATCTGAATACCAATGAAAGCTACGAGCTGAGTTATGACAAGCTGATTCTCAGCCCGGGTGCAACACCTATCGTTCCACCGATTGAAGGCGTTGAGCGAGCGATGACTCTTAGAACTGTCGAAGACACGAAGAAAATCTTTGAGGCAGTTAGTAAGAAACCTTTGACTGCAGTTGTGATTGGCGGGGGTTTTATCGGAGTCGAAGTTGCAGAAAACCTAGTTCACAGAGGAATCAAAACCTCATTAATCGAAGCAACTAATCAGGTTCTTGCGCCTTTGGATCCTGAAATGGCTCTGCTTGTTGCACACGAAATGAGAAAGCATGGAGTTGAGCTAAAGCTTGGAGTTTCGGCGACCAGCATTTCACAAGACTCGGTGACCTTAAGTGATGGCGAAGTAGTCCCAGCCGAGATTGTAATTCTGGCAATCGGCGTGCGGCCCGATAGTTCACTTGCAAAAGCGGCTGGACTCTCAATTGGTGCGCGTGGCGGGATTTCGGTTGATGAGAATAATTTAACCAGTGACAAGAATATCTATGCATTAGGTGATGCGGCCGAGAAAAGAGATGCGCTTGATGAAAGTGCAACACTGGTTCCGCTAGCGAACATCGCAAATCGCCATGGCCGAGTCATTGCCGATCACATAAATGGACGCAAAACGCGCCATGTCGACACGATTGGTACAGCAATCGTAAAAGTCTTTGATTTAGCGGTTGCCACAACGGGATGGAATGAGAAGCGATTGAAAGCTGCAAATATCGAGCATCGCGCAATTCATACTCATCCAGGATCGCATGCCGGTTACTACCCAGGAGCCGAAACTCTCTCGCTGAAGATCTTGATTAATCCTAAAACTGGCGAAATCTATGGCGCCCAGGGGATAGGCAAAGACGGTGTAGATAAGCGAATTGATGTCATCGCCACAGCAATTCGAGGCGGAATAACGGCACCAGAGTTAGCTGATCTTGAGCTAGCTTATGCGCCACCTTTCGGTAGCGCTAAAGATCCAGTAAATATGCTCGGATATATTGCTGAGAATGTTGTTTCTGGATTGGTGAAGACAGCTCAATGGCACGAAATAGATCAATATCGAAGCCAGGGATATACCTTGCTTGATGTGAGAACTCCAGGCGAGTGTGCGCGCGGCATGATTCCTGGGTTCATCAACATTCCGGTTGATGAGATAAGAGATCGACACTCTGAAATTGGCAATAAGAAAATACTCGTTACCTGCCAGGTGGGACAGCGAGCTCACACTGCAACAATGTTGCTGAAGAACCTTGGTTATGAACCAGTTAATCTCGACGGTGGATACCACCTCTGGAGCAATTCGCCAGCATTCACCAAAGAAGTAGTAACAATCTAAAGAGAGAAGGAAGAAATGTGTAGCAGAGTTACATGCGGATCATGTGGAAAGTTCACTTGGTCGGGTTGTGGAGAACATATCGAGTCAGCTCTAGCTGGCTTGAGCCAAGATCAAATCTGCAAGTGCGATGGCGATATGTCGGGATGGTTACCAAAATAATGAAGCCAATTGATGTGAAGGGCGCTGACTTCGACAGCCATGTCGGAACTGAAGGAATCGTCTTTGTTGATTTCTGGGCAGCTTGGTGTGGCCCATGCCGGATGTTTGCACCAATCTTTGAAGCAGCGGCTGAAAAGCACCCTGATATTAAGTTCCTCAAAGTAGATACCGATGCCGAACAGGAGTTGGCTGGGGCCGCTCAAATTACCTCTATCCCGACTCTCATGGCTTTTCGCGATGGCATTTTGGTTTTCCGACAACCTGGAGCCTTGCCCGGACCCCAATTTGATCAGTTAATCGAGGGCGTTCGAGGCATTGATATGGAGGAAGTTCGCAAAGAAATCGCGAAGCAGTCAGAGCCATCAAACTAGCTGTGCTTAAGTATTTGGGCATCGAATCAAATGGTGGCAAACTGTCACAATGACTGCTATCTCCGTAAAAGGTTTGACTAAGAGCTACGGCGATTTAGTAGCTGTAAAGGATGCCACCTTTGAGGTTCCGCTTGGGACGATCTGTGGTTTCGTCGGCCCAAATGGCTCGGGAAAGACTACGACGATTCGAATGTTGTTGAGTCTAATAACTCCGACATCGGGAAGTGGCGAAATTTTGGATGAGCCAATCTCTCATCCGGAACGTTACTTATCTCGAGTTGGTGCCATGATTGAAGGGCCAGCTTTTTATCCCGCTCTCACCGGTGCTGAAAATCTGAGAGTCATTGCAACCCTTGGAGGTTTTCCGCTCGAGCGGATTCCAGTGCTTCTTGAGACTGTGGGACTAGCCGGGCGTGGTGACGATAAGTACAAGACCTATTCACTTGGAATGAAGCAACGCCTCGGAATCGCAGCTGCCCTTCTTCCTAATCCAAAGTTATTGATACTCGATGAGCCAACTAACGGCTTGGACCCAGCAGGAATTCAGGAGATTCGAGATCTACTCTCTAAATTGGCAAAAGATGGAGTTACTGTTTTCGTTTCTTCGCATCTCTTATCTGAGATTGAGATGATTTCGGAATATCTAGTCATGTTGCGAAAGGGCGAAGTCATTTTCTTTGGCAAGACCGAAGAGTTATTGCACCGATCAAGACCAACGATTGTTGTGAAGACCTCAAGAATTAGCGATCTGAAGCGGCTAAAGAAGCTAGTTGATGAGGTAGGTCATCCCGCGGTTATCGAGGGCGATGAATTGCGTGTTGATGCAGAAGAGAAATGGGGCGCTGAATTAAACGAATTAGCCTTTGAAAACGGCATCCTTTTGCGTCAATTAACACCGGTCCGCCCATCCCTTGAAGAAACTTTCTTCAGTATGACGGAGGAGACTCGATGAATATCTTCCGTGCAGAATGGCGAAAGCTTCGCCGCCCCACGCTTTTCTTTGGAAGTATGGGTGTAGTTGTAGCTGTAACGGCTTTGATTGTTTCTCTTCTTTTCTTGTTAATTGATTCCGAAATGGGAAATGCTGATCGCGGGGTTCGTATAACGAGAGAAGTACTAGCTCTGCCTACTGGAATTTCTCTTGGGTTTAGTAATTCGTCAGGACTCCTTGGCCTTGTTGCACTTTGCGTCTTTGCGGCACAAACCGCTCAGGAGTACACCTATGGAACGCTTAGAAGTTTACTTGTGCGTGAGCCTCGCCGGATTAGATTGCTAATTGGTAAGTATTTTTCAATGGGACTTTTCGCTCTAATTTCTGTAGTCATCAGTGCGATTACTAGCGTCACACTTGCTTTTGCGCTCTCTGGAACTGCAAAAGTTGCAACAGATGCGTGGACGACCGCAGCAGCTCGCACAAACTTATTAGAGACATTTCTTAACGTTTTAATTTCCACATTTGGTTACGGAACAATAGGCATGATTCTTGGTCTAGTACTGAGATCACCAATTAGCGCTATTTCGATTGGAGTTGGTTGGTTGTTGGTGGTGGAGTCAATACTTTCAATTGCCTGGAGCCCTTCAGGTAATTGGATGCCTGGAATTCTTTTATCGGTCGTGGCCTCCGGGGGCTCGCCGACTGGCGTCACTGATATTCCGAGTTATTCGGAGGCTCTAATCCGGGTTTCGGCGATGATTTCAGCCGGGGCGCTTCTCACCGGGTTCCTATTCAAGCGGCGTGATGTGGCTTCCTAGTTATTAGTTGAAGATTCAACTAAGTTGGCTTAAGGTGTGGGTATGGATCTAAACAGCCTCCGATTTGGACTAGATACCTTCGGGGATACCCAAAATGATGATGCCGGCAATCCGATTAGCGCCGCCCAAACGATTCGTAACGTCATTGAACAAGGCGTTCTTGCTGACTCGCTAGGTCTGAGTAACTTTAATGTTGGCGAGCATCATCGCGATGATTTTGCGATTTCATCACCTGACATCGTCCTTGCAGGACTGGCTACCGTAACAAAGCAGATTGGTTTGGGGACCGGTGTAACGGTTCTTTCTAGCGATGATCCAATTAGGGTTTACCAGAGATTTGCAACTATTGACGCCCTTTCATATGGCAGGGCTGAGATAACGGCAGGGCGAGGTTCATTTATCGAATCATTTCCGCTTTTCGGTTATGAGCTATCTGACTACGGAGTTTTATTTGAAGAGAAGTTACAGATTCTTGCCGAAGCGCTGAAGGAGCGACCAGTAACTTGGTCTGGAAGTGTTCGAGCGCCACTGAATAATCAAGAGATTTATCCAAAGACCGAACGCGGTGGTATTCCACTACGAGTTGGTGTCGGCGGAACACCTGAGTCTGTCGTGCGCGCTGCGCGGATGGGTGCACATTTGGCGCTAGCGATAATTGGTGGCGATCCTGCTCGCTTTAAACCATTTGCTGATTTGTATGGCCGCGCCCTTGCTGAATTCAACAAACCAATGCTTACCATTTCGATTCACTCGCCTGGTCATATCAGCGATAGCGATGAGACAGCAATCGAAGAGCAATGGCCACACTATTACTCAATGTTTGGGCGGATTGGACGCGAACGAGGTTGGGGCCCAACAACCAAAGAGCATTATCTAAATGAGGTTCGACATGGCTCGCTCTATGTCGGAAGCCCTGAAACGGTGGCGCGCAAGATTGCTTACGCGATTTCATCAGTTGGAGCTGATCGATTCGACTTCAAATATGCCAATGGGCCAATGCCACATAGCAAGTTGATGAAATCAATCGAGCTCTATGCCACAAAGGTAGTTCCTAGAGTTAAAGAGTTACTAGCCGAAGAGGCTTCAGCTCTTGCCGCGAAGTAATTGATTGGGCCAAGAAACTTCGGCGCCCAACTCTTTTGCTGCTTGAAGCGGCCATCTTGGATTTCTTAGGAATTCACGGGCCATCATTACGGCGTCGGCCCCGCCTTTTTGAACAATTTGATCGGCTTGTTTCGCCTCGGTTATCAGACCTACGGCACAAGTTGGAATTGCTGATTCTCGCCTGATTCGTTCGGCAAATGGAACTTGGTAGCCCGGACCCACAGGGACTGGGGCGCCAGAACTTGTTCCGCCGGAGGAGACATCAATTAAATCAACACCTTCCGCTCTGAGTAACTTACAGAGCTCTACCGACTCATCGATTGTCCAACCATCTTCAAGCCAATCAGAGGCTGAGATTCTCACGAATAGTGGCATCGAATCGGGAATCGCACTTCTAACAGCCTTAGAGATTTCCAAAATCAATCGAGTTCGATTTTCAAAAGAGCCACCATATTCATCGTTGCGATGGTTTGAAATAGGGGAAAGGAATTGATGAATCAAGTATCCATGGGCTGCATGAATCTCGACTAAATCAAATCCGGATTCGACTGCTCGCGCTGCAGATTTAGCGAATGCCGATATCAAATCGTTTATCTCATTCTTAGATAATTCCCGCGGTACCGGATATTTCCCACCAAACGATATGGCGCTCGGTGCAACGCATTCCCAGCCACCTTCTTCTTTTGAGGCCATCGGATGATCACTCCATGGCGGAAGGCAGGAAGCTTTTCTTCCAGCGTGAGCAAGTTGAATACCAATTTTTGTTCCCATGGAATGAGCGAAGTCAACTATGGGCTTTAATCGCTCAGTTTGGGCATCGTTCCAAAGCCCAAGGCAAGCAATCGAGATACGCCCTTCCGGAACAACTCCCGTTGCTTCCATCATGATCAATCCAGTGCCACCAGTGGCAAATGAACCGATGTGGACGTCGTGCCATTCAGTAGCAACCCCATCAATTGCTGAGTATCGGCACATAGGACTCACCCAGATGCGATTTGAAAATGTGACTCCCCGGACAGTTATTGGGTCGAAAAGACTTGGCATTAGCGAAGCCTAATGGAGGCCGGTTTGAGTTTCATTTGGCATAGTTATCGCATGGAAAGAAGAATTTCCCCGTTGCGCGATTTTCTGGCGCGCGAGAGCGCCTCGGGAATTCTTCTAATGATCGCTGCGGTCATGGGGCTTTTAGCTGCAAATCTTCCCTCATCTCAGGCGTATTTTGATCTCTTGGGAATAGCTTTCACTATTGATTTCTTGGGCATCTACATCGAATTGACGGTTTTGAAAGTTATCAACTACGGACTGATGACAATCTTCTTTTTCGTTGTTGGATTAGAAATAAAGCGAGAGATTACTTCAGGACATCTCTCCAAACTTCGCCAAGCAGCAGCGCCATTTTTTGCAGCTGTTGGTGGCATGGCGGTACCTGCGCTGATTTATTTGGCAATCGCCGGAGATGTAGCTCATCATGGATGGGCTATTCCGGTTGCCACGGATATTGCACTAGCAGTAGGTGTGCTTTCCATGATGGGTTCTCGGGTTTCGCAGGGAATGAAAGCATTTCTATTAGCGCTGGCCGTTATAGACGATATTGGCGCAATTCTGATAATCGCTATTTTTTACTCTGCCGGAATCATATTTTCATGGCTGATGGGCGCGACTCTTGCGGTGATTGGGGTTCTTCTTCTTCAAAGGCTAGGAGTAATGAATAAGTTCGCTTACTTTGTTGTCGGGCTACTTCTTTGGTACGCGCTCTATAAAGCTGGTTTGCACCCAACTCTGGCGGGAGTTGTGATGGGTCTATTGGCACCCGCGACCCCCTTGAAAAATCAGAGAATTCAAGATGTCGAAGATGGTGAAGTTACGATCGTAGAAGAACTGGAAGAGCAATACCACTCGCTCTCTTCGCTAGTTGTCATACCTATCTTCGCATTTGCCAATTCGGGAGTCGTCCTCTCTGCTAACGCTGTCAACGCGGCAATCAGCTCACCGATAGCCTGGGGAATAGTTCTTGGATTAGCCGCTGGAAAACCACTCGGCATATTCTTGTCATCAAGGTTTGTAGAAAAAATAAAGGTAGCAGAGTTACCGGCGGGTTCTACCAATAAGTCTTTAATTGCTACCGGAGGTACTGCTGGAATTGGGTTTACCGTAGCTATTTTTATCTCAAAGCTCGCCTTCGATGATGTCCCAACGCAGGACTTGGCAGTCACTGCCGTTATCGTCGGCTCAATATTAAGCGGCTTACTTAGCGTAATTTTATTCCGGCTTGGTTCAAAGAACTCTTAAATCTTCGTCAGCGAACTTATCTATCTTTAACCCAACCCCAAACTGATTCAGCGCCTGAATGCCCCGTTAAGAAAATGTAGATGAGTGCAAGGATTGCGGCGCCAATAAGGAGAATCGAGACCAATCGTCGAAGCACAGGAGAGCCAATGGTTGCTCCTTCACGATCCATCCGCCAACGAATAAAAAGTAATATCAAGAGCGGAATAAAAGTTAGCGGCGCAGTCTCACCAAATTCAGCGTGACGCTCAACCTCTTTACCGAGGCGCTCTTCAAAAGACTCACCGCTGGATTTAGCGACAAAAAGCGAGATTTGTGCGATAACCGCGAAAATTATTACCAATTTTCCGTAGCGTCGGGAAAAGCTCGGCACATATGACATCACCAAAGCTGCAATAGCAACAAGCGGTACCAAGACAACCGCGCTATGCACTACCAATGGATGTACCGGAAGTCCGAAAATCAAATCAAACGGGCCACCAAGTTCATCAAACATTTTCATGGACTTAGTCTACTTAGAAACCTGCGGCATGACCCTCAGTGCGCGGATCTGACCCGAGAATGAAAGATCCATTTTCGGCAATTTCTAAGAGTTGCACAGAAGACCCGTGGCCGTAAGGCGTTAGCTCTTGTACTTCATGACCAAGCTTTCGAAGCTCGCCTAGTACATCTTGCGAAACTCGATTTTCAATTTGCAGAACTCCATTGAAATTCTCCTCTGCATCAGCGTAGGAAGGTCCATTTAGATGCTGCCATCTCGGCGCTTCAGCGTTCTCTTGAGGTGAAAGGCCAAGGTCAATTGCGTTTGTGATTAACTGGAAATTCGTTTGCACTTGAATGTTGGCTCCTGGGGTTCCGCCAACATGAGCCAGAGATCCATCGGTATGTGTTGCAATCCAGGCATTCAAAGTATGCGCAGGGCGCTTTCCTGGAGCAATAAAGTTTGGCGATTTTGGATCTAACGAAAAGCCGGTCAAGCGGTTATTTAGAATGATTCCAGTACCAGGAATTGCCCACGATGCTCCAAAACCATGGAAGACGCTCTGAATCCAGGAAACCGCATTTCCATCGCGATCTGCAGTCAAAAAGTATGTGGTGTTGCTTCCTTCCTGGTTGTACTCGACGGGAGTTGTGTTTGCTCTCTTCATATCAATTCTTGATCTTCGAGAATCAATTGAATCTTTCGCGAACAGTTGCTCAAGATTGATGTCGATATGTTCTGGGTCGCCCAGTAGTTCATATCTATCTTGGAATGCGATTTTCTTTGCTTCAACCATCATGTGAATTCGCTCTGGCTCGCTTAAGGATGCTGTATCAAAACCTTCGGAAAGCAGGAGCTCCTCCATCAAGATCATTCCTTGGCTAGGAGGCGGTTGACCGTGGATGATGAAATCTCGATAGTTGATTTGGAGCGGATCTAACGATCTGGTCCGATGCTTAGTCAAGTCGTTTGCATCAAACCAACCTTCACTACTTGCAATCAAAGAATTAGCAATCTCGCCTTCGTAGAAGTAGGAGCGGCCTTCAGAAGCTATGCCTTCGAGTGATTGGACAAGATCGGGTTGCACAATTACATCACCTGGATTCAGGTTGGTCGGAATGCCAAGCGATGCAAAGAGATTTGATTCGGGAAATTGTTTTAAGTGATGCGAGATTCGCCGAACGAATCCTGATGTAACTGGAAAGCCTGAGCGGGCATAATCAATCGCTGGCTGGAGAATCTCAGGCATAGAGAGAGTTCCGCCATATGCATGAATGTCAAACCACGACGAGACTAAGCCAGGGACAGTCGCAGACTTAAATCCATGCTGATCAATTTTTAAGTTGAATTGATCAGCAGTCGCACCATTTGGGGCCTCACCGCTTCCATTAAAGGCGCGCTGCTTCTTCTTGGAGGCATCATGGGTGATTACAAAAGCATCGCCCCCGAGATGAGATGCGCCCGGTTCGATGACGGCAAGGACTGCGCTAACGGTTATTGCGGCATCTATCGCGGTACCACCGCGACGCAAAGTCTCAAGTCCGGCAGATACAGCTAGTGGTTGGCTCGCTGCAACCGCACCGTTTCGGCAGAAGACATTGGCACGATGGATCTTCATGATGGAAAAGAGTATTCCTCTTCTTCTTTGACCGGTAGATTCAAGCCATGAGTAAAGAAATCCTCGACCAATTCCGGACCGATATTGATGAAGTTGCGCGCTTCGCATCTACATTTGCATTGAGCATGGACAGAAAACCAGCTGATGGCGGTTGGACAGCATCTCAATGCCTGGCCCATCTGGCCGATGCGGAAATTTCGCTTTCCTTAAGAATGAGAATGATGTTGACCGCCGATGATTACAACTTCACTTCTTGGGATGAGGATGCATTTGCCGTAATTAAAGAGGATAGAGAGCCGAAGAATTCGGTAGATACTTTTAATTCACTTAGAAGAGGGAATATAGAGATTCTTGAGGCATTAGATCAGTCAAAGTTATCTCGTACTGGGATTCGTCAAAACGGAGAGAAGATTTCCATCATTGATTATGTTGCGTTGATGTCTCGGCATGTAAGGGTTCACTTAGAGCAAGCGGTCAAAGCTGCCCAGGGATAACGGATGGAAATAGCTGCCGCTTTAACGCCTGAGGATGGCCTAGTTCTCGGTGAGATTGGCTCAGTTCTAATTCTTCTCGGAGTCGCTACTTTTATCGCCTCTAAGTTTAAGTTTTCTGCAGTACCGATTTTTCTGGGGGCAGGACTCTTTTTTGGCAACGGTGGCATTATTGAGTTGAATCTAAGTGATGATTTCCTAAATCTCGGCGCGCAAATTGGCGCAATACTCCTGTTGCTCTTATTGGGACTTGAATATTCAGCAGGAGAGTTAGTCGAAACTGTTAAAGAACGACGTTCACTTGGAATCATCGATGCGCTTGTGAATGGGATTCCTGGGGCGCTCTTTGGATTGTTAATGGGTTGGGGAATCGTAGGAGCATTAGTTTTAGGTGGAATTACCTATGTTTCTTCATCAGGCATCGCCGCTCAGTTAATCAAAGATGGTCGATTAAATGGATTGATCTCTACAAAGCGAGCAATCAGCGTTCTCGTAATTGAAGATCTTTTTCTGGCGGTATATCTGCCGATTTTGAGCGCGGTGATTGCATCAGTGGCACTAGTAACAGGATTGATATCGATTTCTATCGCGTTAGTTATCGCGGGTGGTGCACTCATCTTGGCGGCGCGTGGTCTACATATTCCACACGCACCATCCATAATGGGAGACTCTGCAACGTTATTGCTAACAGTTTTTGGTGCAGCTCTCCTAGCATCGGGTTTGGCAACATACATTGGTTTTTCGGGCGCTGTTGCCGCCTTCTTGGTTGGATTAATACTTACAGGTGATGTTGCGATTGTTGCGCGAGTCAGACTGGCGCCGTTACGTGATCTCTTCGCCGCAATCTTCTTCCTCTTCTTCGGCCTGAAGACTAATCCGGCTGATATTCCTCCGGTATTGATTCCAGCACTTCTACTCACTCTCGTCGGCGTTTTGAGTAAGTGGTTTACTGCATGGTGGGCGATGAAGGATGTTGAAGAAGAGCATGGAATTAGAAGAGTTGCGGCGCTACTTATTCCAAGAGGAGAGTTTTCAATTGTGATAGCTGGACTTGCAGCAAGCGCTACTTTTGCTACAGAACTTGAATCGCTAACGATTACCTACGTAATGCTTACGACCGTTGTTGCTTCAATATTGATTAGGTTCTGCTCGCTTCGATCCGAACCCTACTTAAAAGGCTAATTGCTGTTCTTGTAACGTCCCAAGAATTCACTCTTAAAATCTAGGAAGTCTCCCGCTTCGATTGCGATGCGCATTCGCTCAACTAAATTAACGATGAAGTGAACATTATGGATCGTCGCTAAAGTGGGGCCAAGAATTTCTTTGGCGCGGAACAAGTGGTTTAGATATGCGCGCGAGTAGTTCTTGCAGGTATAGCAATCGCACTCTGAATCGATAGGTGAGAAGTCTCTACGATACGAGCCGCCCGAAACGTTAAAGCGTCCCGTTGCGGAATAAACTGCGCTAGTTCGGGCCTCTCGAGTCGGGGCTACACAATCGAAGGTATCTGCGCCGTTTTCGACTCCGGCAAAGAGGTCGGCGGGCTCGCCGATACCAAGCAAGTGGCGTGGTTTGTCATCAGGCAACTCGTCGACAACCCAGCTGACAATTGTTCCCAGCTTTGACTTATCGAGCGCTCCACCAATTCCAAAGCCATCGAAAGAGATGCCACTCGACTCCATTGCGCCCAAATCCTGTGCAGCTTTTCGACGGAGATCTTCGTATTGGGCTCCCTGCAGAACGCCAAAAAGGGCCTGATAGGGACGATGTGATCTTGAGTCAGTAAGGCGCTTATGCTCATCCAAACACCTAATGGCCCAAAGACGAGTTCGTTCAAGAGATTCTTCCTGATACTTCTTGGTGTTGTGTAGCGTAGTTAATTCGTCGAAAGCAAAGATGATGTCTGCGCCGATTTGATGTTGAACTTGCATCGAGACTTCCGGAGAGAAGCGATGCATCGAACCATCGAGATGTGATTTGAATGTAACGCCATCATCATCAACAAGAGCCAAGCGCTCACGCTTTTCGACTATCAAGTCATCCGAATTAAGCGAATCACCATTCATATCGATTACTTTTTTGAATCCCACACCTAAAGACATGACTTGGAAGCCACCGCTATCGGTAAAAGTTGGCTTACTCCAATTCATGAATTTTCCAAGGCCACCAGCTTCATCTAAAGTTTCAGGACCTGGTTGCAGATAAAGGTGATAGGCATTTGCTAGTACTGCTTGTGCGCCAAGTTCTTCAATTGAATCAGGCAGCGCCGCTTTAACGGTTGCTTTTGTGCCAACGGGAATAAATGCCGGAGTCTTGATCTGGCCATGCGGAGTAGTAACGACGCCACTTCGTCCGTGTGCTCCGGAAATTCTGCTCTTTACTTCAAAAGAAAATGACATAGCGCTCAATTGAACCACTTAAATCGTAGAGCGATGGATTAGGGTCTTGCCGTGAGCGAAAAGTCGACCAAGTTAGGAAAGAACTATTGGCGCCTTTGGATCGCCCATGCCACAAGCAATCTCGGGGATGGTCTGGCCGCCGTCGCATTTCCTTGGCTTGCATCCGCCGTAACACGAGACCCATTTTTGATTGCGCTGATAGCAGTTATGAGTCGCTTGCCTTGGCTGATTTTTACTTTACCTGCAGGGGTCATTACAGATCGCTTCGACCGGAAGAAAATCATCGTGACGATGGATGTGGTTCAGGGCGGACTAGCGCTGTTACTAGCTGGAGCGATTTTCTTTGAGCGGAACTCACTCCCAGCGATTAACAACCTCACGTCGTCCACGATGGTAGAGACCAATTACCTTTTATATTGGAGCTTAGTTGGCATTTCTTTACTTTTTGGATTTGCTGAAGTTCTTCGCGACAACGCCTCACAAACATTCTTGCCATCGGTTGTAGCGAAGGAGAATCTCGAAAGTGCAAATGGCAAGTTGTGGTCCGCAGAATATGTAATGAACAGTTTTGTAGGTCCACCACTTGCAAGTTTCTTACTTGGAATTCTTGTTTACCTTCCATTCTTTATTCATAGCGCGACTTTCTTCATTGCCGCCGGCCTAATAGGGCTAATAGCTACTATCCCAAAGCAAGTAGTTGATGTGCCCGTGAAAGAGAAAATTAATTTTCGAGTCGAGATAAAAGAGGGTTTCACTTGGTTATGGAGCCACTCACTCCTTCGCCCTATGGCAATAATTCTCGGCACCTTAAATTTGGTGGGCTCGATCACTGCTGCGACCTTTATTCTCTTCGCTCAAGAAATTCTCGAGACTTCGGTATTTGAATTCGCAATACTGGGAACATCAGGAGCAATTGGGGGAACGCTCGGCGGAATTCTGGGACCGAAGATTTCCAAAAAATTGGGGAGCGGACCTTCGCTCTACCTCACCCTTTTATCGATGCCACTCTTGAGTTTGATTATTGGATTAACCTCGAATTGGTACATCGCCTGGGTGATGATTGCTGCAACGACAATTTTCGCCGTCCTTTGGAATGTAATCACAGTTTCATTACGCCAGAGCATTATTCCCAGCCATCTACTTGGAAGGGTTAATAGCGTGTATCGCTTCTTCGCCTGGGGGAGCATGCCGATCGGCACTTTGCTGGGTGGCGCAATTGTCAGTCTCACCCAACTCTTCGGTAATAGAGAGCTCGCCCTACGGATGCCCTACTTTGTCAGCCTTGTTCTTGGGTTGGTCATATTCGCCTTCGCGGCCCCCCGGCTCACCACTGAAAAAATTGAAAGGGCCCGAGCGGAGGGCCAGCCCCTTTCATAACGGAATTTTGATAAATGTAACTCGCACCGCCGTTGAGTAAACCCCCCCAAATAGGGCAGACTTCAGGCCACCCCAAGGGCTTGGTGTGGGAGCAGTCGACTTCTCATACCTGGTTCTTTTTCTATCACTAGGAGAAACAACTCTATGAATAAAAGAAAAATTGCTCGTGTTGGCTTGGCTATTGCGGCCGCTGGCGCACTTATTGCAGGGACGACGGTTCCGGCAAGTGCGGCAAAGCGCACCACAGTAGTTATTGTTACCAGCAATGAGCTCTCTGGACTGAATTCTTCAGTTTCCGGATATAACCTAACTATCAATGGCGACGTTGGTTATTTGTCAGGTAATGGTTTCAACTATTACGACAACAAGAAGGTGTTGCAGAAGAATACGGCTCTTGGAACATACAAGATTCTTAGCCAAAAGCCCTTCCGCGTTCAATACACCGTAAACAAGGGCAAAGTCTGGTCTGACGGAACTCCAATTACTGGTGTAGATCTACTTCTAAGCCACATTTTGTCCTCGACAACTTACTCAGTTGCTGCGGGCCTTGGTGATCCAAATGATGCGGAACAAACTCCAGCATTTGATTCTCTAGGCTACGGCGGTTCATACGATGAACATCACGTCGGTCTTCCAACTCTTTCAGCCGACAAGATGTCCGTAGTTGTCGAATATGACGCCGCAATTCCAGATTGGGAAATTGTTGGCCCAGGACCAAGTCCGGTTCACACTTTGGTACATCTTGCAGCGGGCAAGACAAAGCTACAGAGTGTTGCCGCAAACAATGCCGCTAAGGCACAGTTTGAGAAAGCGTTCAATGCTTATAACGGCAAGTTTCTAAAGGGCCTTGGCGCTGTCTGGAGCAAGTCCTACAACATTAACTCCGTGACTTCTTCAACCAATCCTTTGCTTCTTGTTGGTAATGGTGCCTATTTGGTCAAGTCCATCACCCCTGGACAGGGAATTTCCATGGTGCGGAATCCGCGCTACAACTCAGGTCCAAAACTTCAGGGCAATATCAAGTCAATTCAGTTCCGTTACATCAAAGATGGAACTGCTGCTGCTCAAGCACTCCGAAATAAGGAAATCGACGTTTACTCCGGTCAGCCAACTGCTGACTCAGTTGCACTCCTAAAGTCAATTCCAACGGCAAAGGTAATTTCCGTAAATGAGGGTTGCTACGAGCACATCGACCTAAATGTTGGTCCGACATATGGAACCGATTACACCTATAACGGGGTCTTCGCAGGCGATAGCCAGAAAGCAAAAGATCTCCGTACTGCGACCTTACTTGCATGGCCACGTCAGCAAATCGTCGACACAATCATCAAGCCAATCAACAAGAATGCGGTCTTGATGCAGACGTTTACTGTTTTGCCAAGCGATCCTCGTGCTGCAACCATCATGAAGGAATCTGGAATCATGACCAAATTCGGTGGAAGCCAGTCAGAGCGCGAAGCAAAGGCCCTTGCTCTAGTACAGAAGCACTTCCCAAGTGCATCTGCTACAAATCCTGGATTTGAAGTCACTGTAGTTCATGCGGCAAACAATGCTCGTAGAGCTTCAGAGGCACAACTAGCCAAGGCAGCTCTAGCAAAAGCTGGAATTAATCTCCTTCCAACTGCTGCTACCAACTGGTCATCCGTCGGAATTATCAGCGGTGACTACGATGCTGAATTCTTCGCCTGGTGCCAGACATCAACCTCTGCTGCTTCTCCAGTTGGAACATACGCAACTGAAGATAACTACCAGGGTTACTCAAATAAGAAGATTGACGACATCTACGCGAAGCTAAAGGCCAAGGCATACTCATTCGAGGAAACCGGCAAGCTATACGCCCAGGTAGACAAAGAAATCGTTGATGCTTCCATATCTCTACCTATCTTCCAGTTCCCAGGCGTGACTGGCGTTAATAAGCAGCTCAAGGGCATCAAGCCTGCGTTGCTATCGCCACTTCTCGTGTGGAACTATTGGGAGTGGAGATACTAAAGTCCAATAAATTGAATTGATTCTTTTTTGAAGAATCTCTTCAGAAGTTTGGATATATTTGAAAGGGATCGGTCGCTTAGCGACCGGTCCCTTTCTCTAAGTTTCAAATATGCGTGACTATTCTTGGATAGTTGGTACGCTAGAAAAGTACATCGGTGAGGAGGGGATCAAGTGGTTGGATACATCTTCCGTAGGCTAGGCGTACTCCTCATAATCCTCTTTGGTTCAAGTTTCTTGTTGTACAACTTGTCAGCAATCTCCTCAGACCCACTTGAAGGGCTTCGTTTAAGCAGAGATGAAAATGCAAAGTTTCAGATTGCGGCTCTTACGCGAACTTTGAGTTTAGATGTTCCACCTCCACTGAGGTACTTCATTTGGTTGCGTGGAGTCCTAGGTTACATAGTGGGCCAAGGAACTTTGGGGGCCACTCGAGAAGGCGGAACGGTGGTCGACCAGATCTCCCAAGCGATCCCAGTATCAATCCGATTAGTCTTTATGGCGACAATTGTTGCAATCATTCTGGGAATTTCCCTCGGAATCGTCTCCGCTTTGCGCCAATACAGTCGTTTTGATTACTCGATGACATTCGCGGCATTCTTAATGTTTTCATTGCCAATATTCTGGGTTGCAGTACTACTTAAACAATTTTTAGCAATTGAATTCAATGACTTTTTAGGAAGCCCGGAAATATCTTTAACTTGGATAGTAATCATTTCAGTGATTTCGGGAATTTTCTGGAGCGGAGTCCTCAGTCTTTTGGATCGCCGGGCGTACATAACATTTGCAATTGCATCATCGCTTACGTTCGTGACCCTAATCCTGATCAATTATCTTGATTGGATTGAGAGACCCCGACTCGGTGTTATTGGACTTGCCATTATTGGCACCGCCTTCGCCTTTGCCATTACTGCGATATCCGTAGGAATAGAGGACAAGAAAACATTGAAGGCAAGCCTTGTCGCCGTATTCATTGGTCTTCTTATGTACTATCCGGTCCAAATTGCATTTAAATGGCCAAACCATAATTGGGTGCTACTTGGAATGGCGATATTGACTTTCTTAGTTGCTAATTTGATTGGAAGGTTAATGGGGGGTGAGGATCGAGCTCCAACGATTAGAACGGTCACCATTGTCTCCGTCATTTTTGGCATTTTGACAATCTTAGATCGTCTCATGCAGGTCTGGCCTCGCTACGTAAGGCTTAGCGATGTGAATTATCGTCCGATTCCCACTATTGGTGATGGCCGGATTTGGCTTGAGCCAGTTGGATACTGGATTCGATTCTTAGACTCTCTGACCCATTTAATTTTGCCGACTTTAGCACTTACATTAATTTCTTTCGCGGGCTACATCCGTTTCTCCCGAGGAACACTCCTTGAAGTTTTGAATCAAGACTATATAAGAACTGCACGTTCAAAGGGACTGACAGAGAGAACTGTGATCATGCGTCACGCGTTCAGGAATACCATGATTCCAATGACGACAATACTTGTCGTTGATTTTGCGGGAATTATTGGTGGTGCGATTATCACCGAGAGAGTTTTTGGTTGGCGCGGTATGGGAACTCTGTTCAACAGTGCCATAACTAATATGGATTTGAACCTTCTAATGGGAGTTTTCTTGGTTACCGGCACTCTGGCCGTACTTGCCAATTTAATTGCAGATTTACTCTATTCGGTGATGGATCCACGAGTCAGAGTTGGGGCAGGTAACTAAAATGTTCAAGTTAAGAAGCAAGAAGCCTAGTGAAGTTTCGAGCGACGAGAGAATGATTGAAATCCAAGACACAATCGGGCTGACTCAAGGACAAATCATTAGAAAGAGATTTAGGCAACATCGCGCTGCCATGGTCTCTGTTTTCACTCTAGTGATTTTGTTTGTCGGTGTCTTTACGGCGCTTGATTGGAGATTATTTGGCTTGAACATTCCGGGATGGTGGCGATATAACCACACTGATATTCTCGAACTAGAATTTGAGAATTGCCCGGGTGGCAGCGTTGGGTGTCCAACAATTGACCTAGTTCCCTTTTTGGATGGCGATGGAATCGGATGGGGAAATTTCCCCTTCGGACAAGACGATATCGGAAGAGATTATTTCTCACTTGTAATGCGCGGTGCCCAGCGATCAATCTTCGTGATGATCATTATTGGCGCGCTGGCCGCGACAATTGGCACTGTAATCGGTGCTATCTCAGGGTATTTCCGAGGTTGGATAGATGCTGTTTTGATGAGAATCACTGACTTCATTATTACTATTCCATCAATAATTATCGGCTCCGTCGTCGGTTATCACTTTGGAAACCTTGGCGTCGCTTTTCTCGCCTTCTACTTAGGACTTTTTGCTTGGACGGGCTTATCACGTCTCGTCAGAGGTGAGTTTTTGACTCTTCGCGAAAGAGAATTTGTAGATGCGGCACGGGTCGCGGGAGCAAGCAATAGGCGCATAATTTTCAAGCATATTTTGCCTAACGCAATCGGCGTAATAATCGTTTCGGTGACCCTGTTGATGGCGGGTGCAATCTTGTTGGAGTCGGCGCTTAGTTATCTCGGCTTTGGAGTTATACCTCCTGATGTTTCGCTGGGACTCTTAATATCAACTTATCAAGAGTCATTCTCAACTAGACCATGGCTATTCTGGTATCCCGGCATTTTCATAATTGTAATTGCACTATGCGTTAACTTTATTGGGGACGGCTTGCGGGATGCCTTTGACCCGAGACAACGTCGCGGAAGTCTAAGATCTATAAAGAAATCACAAAAATGAGCAAGGTTCAAGTTTCACTAAATGATGGAAAGAGCTATTCCAATAACGAGAGCCACGGCAATTTTGATGAAGCGATCCTTATGAGTAATTTTCGTGAACTCAATCGTGGAAGTAGTGCCATTACGAGTAAATTCCCGGTGAAATTCTCGGGCGATAAGAGTGGCGGGGTTAGCAATTCTTTCTTGTTCGCGCCTCTCAAAGTCCTTTACGGTCAAAGTGCTCGCGTCTCTAACGCGATCAATCCGATAAAACCCACGTCGCATATTTTTTTTCTTGCTTGGCGCAATCCAAGCCGAATATGGCTTTCCTTGATGCGTCACCGTAAAGTTCAATTGATCATCGAGGCTCTCAACTTCTTGCCAAGGTATCTGAATCGTGGAAAACGGATTGACAAGAGTCAGAGCATTTTCGCTAAATTTGATCTTGGAACGTATAAACCCGTAGTAAATGGGCAGTCCAATGGCAATCGACCAAGACAGGGCACTAAAGCCCTCCTGGTTTCCCAGGTAAAGAAAGGCTTGCGCAACGAAGAGCATCAAAAGAGAAATAGCGATGGCGAAGTAGACCGTATTTATGCGCGGTCTGTAGGTTTGAACCTCCAATGGGACCTCCGCTTCTTTGAAAACCCTATAAAGAAATGGACACTTGCATCATGACGGAACCTATCCTAAGCGTAAGAGACTTCACCGTGGAATTTTGGGTAGATGGTGTTTGGTACCCAGCTGCGGTAAATATGAATTTTGACTTAGAGGCCGGAAAAACACTTGCAATTGTTGGAGAATCGGGCTCTGGTAAGTCGACGACTGCGATGGGCTTGATGCATCTCTTGGCCCCGAACTCAAGAAGTTCAGGTAGCGTACGAATTAAAGGCAAAGAGATGTTAAGTGCCACTAAAAAGGAGTTGCAGGCATCTCGTGGGCGCGACGTTGCATATATTTTTCAAGAGCCCATGACAGCACTTAATCCGGTTTACACAATCGGATTTCAGATTATTGAAACTCTGCGAACACATTTTCCGATTAGCATTAAAGAGGCGCGAGTACGAGTCATTGAATTGTTGAAGATGGTGGAGATTCCCAGCCCAGAAATCTCTATTGATAAATACCCTCACCAGCTTTCGGGAGGACAGAGACAAAGGGCGATGATTGCTCAAGCCCTTGCATGCGATCCTGCACTTCTCGTGGCGGACGAGCCAACAACCGCTCTAGATGTAACAATTCAGGCTGAAATTTTGGACTTAATGCGTTCGCTACGTACAAAACTGAATTCAGCAATTCTTTTAATTACTCATGACATGGGCGTCGTTGCGGACCTTGCCGATGAAATTCTTGTCATGAAAGATGGAAATACCGTTGAAGTAGGAACTTCAAACCAGATTTTTAACAACCCTACTCATCCCTACACAAAGGAATTGCTCGCAGCAGTTCCAAAATTAGGTTCTAGCGCAAAACGTCAGCGGCCGCTTTCCGAGAAGAACTCGGCACCGGTTATGAAGATGGAGAACGTAACTATCGCTTACCCAAAGCGCGGCCGCATTCCCGAGTTCGTTGCGGTAAAAGATTTCTCACTTGAAATCTTCCCAGGTGAAATCGTCGGTCTCGTTGGCGAATCCGGCTCCGGAAAGACAACTGTGGGTCGCGCTGCCATCGGGCTTCTTCCTATAAAAGCTGGAAAGTTAGAGATTGTCGGAAAAGACATCACAAGAGCAACCCAGAAAGAACTCTTCCCAATTCGCCGCCACACCGGAATCGTCTTTCAGGATCCAGCATCTTCGCTAAATCCACGTCTTCCAATTGGTGAATCAATTGGTGAGCCGATCTTCCTTGCTGGCCTTGCGAAAGGTGATGAGCTAAATCATCGCGTTGAAGATTTGCTTGAGCAGGTAGAACTTCCTCGCTCCTATAGAAATCGATTCCCTCACGAGCTTTCAGGTGGTCAACGTCAACGTGTAGGTATCGCTCGTGCGCTATCTCTAACTCCAGATCTTTTGATTGCAGATGAACCAACCTCTGCCCTTGATGTATCGGTACAGGCTCGCTTCTTGGATCTACTTCTTGACCTGCAAGATAAGTTGAAGTTTGCATGTCTCTTCATCAGCCACGACCTTGCAGTTGTCGACATCTTGGCTCACCGGATTGCTGTTATGCAGGATGGAAGATTGGTTGAGGTAGGAGAGCGCGATGCGATCCTTAAGAACGCTAAGGATCCTTACACTCAGCGCCTAATCGCCGCGGTTCCAGTTCCTAATCCAGAAGAACAAAGGAAGCGCCGCGAGGCACGTCTCGCCGCCAAGTAAATTTGTCTGGAAAACCCGCGTCTTTAGCTGAATTCGGGCTATCCCCTGAATGGGGATATATGCAGCATCAAGATCCAATTCGCTCACTTTCGCGTGAAAACGAAGTGTGGGACGAGATAGCTCGCAATCTTCCTAAATATTTGATGGCAGATAACTTCCGAAGGCGCGTAGCCGAACTTCCACCGTTTGATTTAGCAGCGCTGAAGAGTGAAGGCGAGATTAGAAGAGCGATGCTTGCTCTTTCCTATATTGGAATGGCATACCAGTGGTCAGAAGAAGAGGCCGCGCATTTAATCCCAGCCGTCCTTGCCAAGCCTTGGTATGAAGTAGGCAAATTAGTCGGTCGTCCACCAATCCTTAGCTACGCCTCTTACTCAATTGATAACTGGTATCGACTAAGTCCGGAAAAGGGCGTCGAATGCGGAAACATCGCGCTTCTCCAATGCTTCTTGGGTGGCCAAGATGAAGAGTGGTTCATCATCATCCATATCGATATCGAGAAGAAAGCGGGCATTGCGCTTCACGCAATTGAGTTGGCCCAAAAGGCTGTAGTCGCTAATGATGCAGATGCTCTAGATGTGGCACTGACACAGCTTCGCGATGGCATTAAGAGTATGTATGACGTACTCGCTCGGATGCCTGAAAAATGTGATCCCTATGTTTATTTCCACCGAGTCCGCCCATACATTTTTGGTTGGCGGAACAATCCTGCGCTTCCAAATGGTGTTGTCTATGAAGGTGTCAACGAATTAGGTGGCAAAGGTATGAAGTATCGCGGCGAGACGGGCGCTCAGAGCGCAATCGTTCCTGCCCTAGATGGCGTACTTGGAATTGAGCATGAGCGCGATGAGCTCCGCGAGTATCTGATGGAGATGCGTGAGTACATGCCACCACAACATGTTAAGTTCATCGAAGCGGTAGAAAATGGACCGAGCGTGAGGGATTTTGTAAAGAAACTTGGCAGGGCCAAAACCTCAGAGCTCTTTAATCAATCAGTAGAGCTTCTCGGTGATTTCCGCGCAATGCATCTTGAGTACGCTGGCCAATACATACATGCCCAGGCTCAAAAAGCCCCTGGAAACCCTTCAGCTATTGGTACTGGCGGAACGCCGTTTATGGTCTACCTTCGTAAACATCGCGACGAGACCCGCCAGCAAACCGTTACCAAATAGCTACTTGCTCCTCTGGAGCCATGTAAAGAGCATCTCCCTGCTTGACCCCAAATGCGTTATGGAATTGCGGAAGGTTCTTCAGAATCTGGTTGCAACGAAATTCACCGGGGGAGTGTGGGTCAGTCGCGAGGCGAACCTTCATCGCCTCAGTTCTAATCTTTCCGCGCCAGACTTGTGCGTATCCAACGAAGAATCGTTGATCACCAGTTAATCCATCGATTACCGGAGCTTCTTTGCCTGCGAGTGCAATCTTGTAGGCCTTATATGCGATAGTCGCGCCACCAAGATCACCAATGTTTTCTCCAATGGTAAGCGCTCCATTTACATTCACATCCGGCGCTTCTTCGGGGGCGAGTGCGTTGTATTGGGCAATCAAACTTGAGGTGCGCTTTTCGAATTCTTTTCGGTCTTCATCGCTCCACCAATTCTTAAGGTTTCCATCGCCATCGTAACGAGAACCTTGATCATCAAATCCATGTCCGATTTCATGGCCGATCACAGCACCGATTCCACCATAGTTGACCGCATCATCTGCTTCGAGATCGAAGAATGGTGGTTGGAGAATTGCAGCTGGAAATACAATCTCATTCATTAATGGGTGGTAGTAAGCATTGACTGTTTGGGGAGTCATTAACCATTCGCTCTTGTCGACTGGCTTGCCTACTTTGCTATATTCAAAATCGCTACGGAATTTAGAGATGCGAGCGAGATTTCCAACTAAATCTCCTGGCTTGATTTCAAGCTTTGAGTAATCCCGCCACTTATCGGGGTAGCCAATCTTGGGAGTGAATTTTCCGAGCTTCTCGAGGGCCTTCTTCTTTGTCTCATCGCTCATCCAGGTAAGTTCATTGATACTCACGCGATAGGCCTCAATTAGATTTCCAACGAGCTCACCCATCCTGGTCTTGGCTGCTGGTGGGAAGTGCTTTTCCACATAGAACTCACCGACAGCCTCACCGAGGGCGCCCTCAACGAGCGCTACGCCCCGCTTCCAGCGCTCCTTCAAGACCGGGATTCCAGTCAGAGTTGTCCCGTAGAAGGCGAAGTTTTCATTTACAAATCGGCTACTTAAGTATGGAGCGGAACTCGAGAGTAAGTGCCAGGTAAGCCAAGAGCGCCATTTCTCAACTTCAAATCGTTCGAGCATCTTTCCGAGGTTCTCAACGAAGTCAGGTTGAGCAATGACTACCGTTTCAAGAACATGGCTTGGGACCCCGGCGTTTTCGGCCCAAAGCTTTAGATCAAATCGGCCAATCAAGCCTTGAACTTCAGCGAAGTTCTTCTTATTAAATGTCAGGACCGCATCACGACTTCTTACGGTGTCCCAATGATGAGAGGCAATCTCGCTCTCTAGCTCCATGACTCGGCGGGCATGGGCCGGGCCATCCTTGATTCCAGCAAGTTCAAACATCTGCTCAATATGAGTGATTAACTTTCCGCGTAGCGCGCTGTGCTGCTCTTCACGGTAGTAGGCCTCATCGGGAAGGCTCAATCCGCCTTGATAAAAGTAAGCGATATTGGTGGTGGGGTCAGAGGCGTCTGCGGTAACCCAGCCGTTGAAGAAACCACCTAGACCTCGTCCTTCGAAATGGCCCAGAACTTTTGTGAAATCTTCCAACTCAGAAACCCTTTGGGCGCTCTCGAGATCTGTTGCAATTGGAGCAATATCTAACTCTTCGACTCTATCTTCATTCATAAAGTCGTTGTAGAGATCGGCGATCTTTTGGGCATTTGTTCCGGCAGCGCCACCAGACTTGGCGAGCTCTTCGATTATTACCCGAACATTTTTCTCTGACTCATCCCGGAGAAAATAGAAGGCGCCATCAGCGGCGCGATCAGATGGGATCTCTGCTTTATCTAGCCAGGCGCCATTTACATGGCGATACATGTCATCTTGTGGACGGACCGTAGGTTTGAAATTTCCTTTAAAAATTCCGCTTTTATCGCTCATATAGCGACCCTACCTCTCCATTTTCCAGTGAGCCAAATGAATGCTGGGATCAAAAAAACTGAAACGACCGCGGCCGGCCCCCATTGGACTTCTGGGGTAACCCAGATACTCGCGGCCGGAAGCGCTGAATCTGAACTGGAGACAACTAAGCCAGCCAGGATGTTATTTGCGGCATGTGCTCCAACGGCAAGACCCATCGATTGATCTCGCATAGTCACCCAGGTAAACATAAATCCACTTGCTCCATAGCCAAGGATGGGCAGGATCAAGTTTCCGCTCACCTCTGGATTTCCCATGTGTGGAAGGGCAAAGAGCAAGCCTCCCAATATCGAAACTAACCAGATTGAACGCCTTCCATTTTCAAGGCGCTGTTGAATCCAGCCCCGATAGAAGACTTCCTCTGCTGTTGTTTGGATCGGAATGAGCGTGAAGGCAACAAGCAGATATGGAATGAACTTGGCCGCATCAAAGCTCCAGTCATAAGAGGAGTTGTTGAATATGAAGTCGGGAAGCCCGGACGCTAGAAGCAGAAATGACATGACAGCAGCCCCGAGGAGAACTTCTTGAGAAAAGTTCCTATTTGAGCGAGCAAAAAGGTTTCGCAGTGGCTGCTTAAGCAGATAGCGATGAAGCAGGATCGGGATGACTAGGAGCGGTATAAAGGAGACCAGGACCGCAGAAGCTGCCTGCCATGGCTCGTACCCGCGAACGATCGCCAGGCTCTCTTTATCGGTACTAGCCAATGCAAGTAAGTCGAGGCCGAAGAGGCCAGCAAATACAGCGGTGAGTATCGCGCCGAGAGCGAGCCAACTGATGAGGATTATGAAAGTGCCGAGAATCCAGCGCCATAGCCTCGGTCGTGAAGACGGTTCGTGGCTTTCAGTGACTTCGACATGATCTCCGTTAGCCATTGCTTCGAACCTTTCTAAATGGCGTGAGCGAGAAGATCTCGCCTACAGAGGCATCTAATTCCTCGGAGATCTTCAGCGCTAAGGACAGAGAGGGGTTGTACTCGCCACGCTCCAGATATCCAACGGTTTGATAGTGGACCCCAACAGCATCGGCGAGCTGTTGCCTCGATAAACCGCGTTCGACTCGAAGTTCTTCGATTCGATTGAAAATCGGATCTTCCGGCTGTCTACTCATTTAGCACCTCAATCTCTAACCGCTCGCATAGTATAGATGCTATGTAGCATTAATGCCATAGATTGTTGAAGATTAACCTTATCTAGTTCAACTTTCAACTATCTCAATTTTGGCGTACCCTGCTCCCATGCCCTCGAAAAAGAGCCAAACACGCTGGTTAAACCCCCGTGAGATGAAGGCTTGGCGCTCCTACATTATTGCCTCTCGTCGCTTACTAGAAGCTTTAGAAACTGATCTCGATGGCCATGATTTATCGATGGCCGATTACGAAGTGATGGCCCAACTCTCTGAAGCGCCAGGTCGGCGGATGCGAATGAGTGAGTTGGCAGATCTTGCGATGATCTCAAAGTCTCGCCTTTCGCATCGAATGAAAGTAATGGAGAAGGCAGGATGGATAAAGCGTGAAGAGTGCTCCACGGACCGACGGGGGTATTGGGCCGTTATGACCGAAAAGGGCTGGAAGGCGATAGTTGCCGCGGCTCCAGATCATGTAGCTAGCGTGAGAAAGCGCTTCATCGATCAACTCTCGGTCAAAGAGCAGGAAAGCATAACCTCGACATTTACCAGCCTGACCGATGAGCTTCGAGAGCAGTTCAAAAAAGAGGGTATTTAGTAAACAGGGTATTTAGTAAACAGAGACTAGAAAGAGAAAAGCCCGGCGCATATGCAGCCGGGCTTTTTCTGTAATTCTGGTGCTAAATTACTTAGCAGCCTTCTTACGACGACGACGCTTTGGCGCAGCCTTCTTAGCAGCAGCCTTCTTCTTACGACGACGCTTTGGGGCAGCCTTAGCAGCAGCCTTCTTACGACGACGCTTTGGGGCAGCCTTTACAGCAGCCTTCTTACGACGACGCTTTGGTGCTGCCTTTGCAGCAGCTTTCTTACGACGCTTTGCAGCCACGTAGTGTTCCTTTCAGAATGGTTCGATCCGTCACCGAACCGCTTCGAGGCAAATCGTGACACTTATTTCACAAACTTTCCACTATTTTGAGTGAAAAAAGAGGCCTGCGTGTCGCGATTTACTTTTGCAAAATTCTATGTTTTCGCATCAGTTTACAACTCGAAAATGACGATTTTTACGCGTAAAAAGTGGGATTTTTGAGAATTTCGCAAAAAAGAGGGTTAAGTTACTGGTTAGTTAAATTGAGTAGGCGAGAAATATTTTTTAAGAAATTTCGCGTTTTTTGCGAATTTCAGCCTCTCTGACTGCGAATTCATTGGTCCGGACATCGTAATTTCGAAACTGGGGCATTACTGATGCAATTGCTACTACAAAGCCGATACATAACAAACCACCACCGACAATTGAAGTTCGAAGTGATGTCATTGCTGCCATGCCCCCGGCTCTGGCCTGGCCACCTAGAGGCCCTAATAGATAAGAGAGCATCTCGATTCCAGCTAAGCGACCCCTTAACTCATCGGGAATTGATTGATTCCAAATGAAGCTACGGAACATGGCGCTAACTTGATCAAAGGCTCCGGCAATCACTAGCGATCCAATAACTATCGGCAGCGAATCAGTGGTACCAGCTACGACAATTGCGACCCCCCAACCCAGCGCCCCAAAAACAACAGCTTTTCCGTGGTGGGGGTAATTGCGCATCCAGCCGCTCAGGAGGGTAACGATGACGGCTCCGGTTGTGATTGAAGAATAAAAAAGTCCAAGCGCCCAAGGTGAACCAATTGCATCAGCCCAAAATGGAAAGAGCGCCATGGGCATAGCCAAGAACATTGCAGCTAGGTCGACTACATATGTGCCGAGGAGATCTTTGCGGTTAAATGCATATTTGATTCCCTCCATCAAGCTTTGAATTGATGGCGCAGTTCTTGTGGTCAGTGGTGGAACGTTTTTGATTCGGGCGAGAAGTGCAAGGGAAATGACGAAAGTAGCGCAATCAACTAAATAGCCAGTCGCTGCGCCATAAGAGGCAACCAAGAGTCCACCAACTGCGGGACCGACAATTCCACCGAATTGCCAGCGCAAACTCATGAGCGCACTTGCGCTCGGCAAGTCACCATGGTTAACCAATCGGGGCAGGATTGCTTCTTGGCTTGGCCGCTTCAAACCACTTAAAGCAGCGAAAATCGCTGCAATTATGAAGATAAGTACGACGCTGGGTTCATCTCTGAGTGCATTAAGGAAGAGAACGAAGGTCGCGAGCAAGGTCCCAAATTCAGTTAACCAAATCATCTTTTTGCGATCAACATGATCGGCCAAGACGCCTCCATATAGACCAAAGATGATCAACGGGATGATTTCAACGGCTCCAATTAGCCCCACCATCCAGAAAGAACCTGTTAGCTCTTTAATCTGGAAGGGAAGGGCAACGAAAGTAATCATCGAGCCGAAATATGAGAAAAGCCCGGCGGTGAAGATCAGGCGAAAGTCGCGATATTTTCGTAGCGGCGTTAGGTCAATCGCCAAACTACTCATGGTGCGAGTCTAACTATCTGCTTAATGAACTAGTTAAAAGTTTCATTCGCATTTGGGAAGGCGCCCGCTTCAACATCAGCGATCCACTCCTTAACCCCATTTTTCATCTCACTGCGCAGATCGCGATATGCGCGAGCAAACTTCGGAGGTCTTTCGGTAAGGCCCATCAAGTCAGTCCAAACCAGAACTTGGGCATCGCACTTTGCTCCGGCCCCGATACCGATGGTTGGAATTGAAATTTCTCTGGTGATCCGTTCGGCGAGTTCTGCTGGGACCAATTCAAGAACTATTGCAAAGCAGCCTGCGTCCACTAGCGCCTTTGCATCGGCAAGAATCGCCTCACCTTGCTCGTTGCGCCCCTGGACCTTGAAACCGCCAAACGCATTTACAGATTGAGGGGTCATGCCGAGGTGGCCCATGACTGGGATTCCGTATTTCACTAGAGCCTTGACTTGGTCAACCACTCGGATGCCACCCTCGAGTTTCACGGCATGGGCCTTGGCCTCTTTCAAAAATCTAATTCCAGTCTCCAGGGCTTGGCCATCACTTTTTTCATAACTTCCAAATGGAAAGTCTGCGACCACGAGCGCCTGCTTGGAGCCATTCACCACAGCGCGCGTCAACGAGACCATCTCATCGACGGTGACGGGGATCGTGTTCTCATGGCCTAAGAAGTTGTTGCCGGCGCTATCGCCAACTAAGAGAACCGGGACCCCAGCCTCATCAAAGACTGAAGCAGTTGTGCTGTCATACGAGGTGAGCATCGCCCAACGCTTGCCCGCCTTTTTCCAGGCAGCGAGGTCTGCGATAGTGAATCGCTTCATCAATTCCTTTCCTCGAGGCCATTTAGGTCCCCGGGATGTACGAAATAAGTCTATAGGTACTCTTGAACCGTGCCTCCAGTAAACAGCGCCCGATTAAGGCTCGCTTCTGCCCAGATAAACCCAATCGTGGGAGATATAGCGGGCAATATTGAGAAGGTCTTAGCCACCGCTCTTGAGGCAAAAGCCCAAGGCGCACAAGTTCTCCTTTATCCGGAGATGGTGGTCACGGGTTACCCGGTTGAGGATTTGGCGCTTCGACCAGCATTTCGGAGGGCATCGATTGAAGCTGTTCAGTCTCTGGCGACTAGATTGCGTGAAAACGATTGTGGCGAGATGTTCGTTGCAGTCGGTTATTTGGATGATGATGGTCGGCCACTAAATTCTCTTGCATTAATCCATCAAGGCGAAATCAGAGCAAAGTATGTAAAGCGCCATCTTCCCAATTACGGAGTCTTCGACGAATTTCGCAATTTTGCTGCAGGCACAGGAACCCTGGTTCTCCGCTTCCATGGAGTCGATATCGGAGTAGCGATATGTGAAGACATCTGGCGCGATGAGGGCCCTATGCGCGAGTTAGCAGTTCGTAAGCCAGGCCTTGTTCTTGTCCCGAATGGCAGTCCGTATGAAAGATCTAAGGAAGATCTGCGTCTTGAGTTGGTTCGAAATCGAGCAAAACAAATTGGCGCACCAATTCTCTATACAAATATGTTTGGCGGGCAAGATGATCTCGTTTTCGATGGCGACTCAATGGCGGTCAGCCGAGACGGCGAGTTGTTAGCGAGATCGCCTCAATTTCAATGTGATCTTCTAATAGTCGACGTTCCGGTCGAGTTAAGGACATCTGCCCCGGACTTAGTTATTAGCGATGAAGTTCTAGATATAGCTCAAGCCATTCCCGCGCGGATTGCCGATGTTTTGGCTGAACCAGAAGAGATATGGAGCGCTCTGGTTCTCGGACTTCGTGATTATGTCGAAAAGAATGGCTTTAAGTCGGTAGTTCTTGGACTCTCTGGCGGAATCGATTCAGCCGTAGTGGCGACAATTGCTGTTGATGCCCTTGGAAAAGAGCGCGTCTTCGGGGTATCCCTTCCTAGCAAGTACTCATCAGAGCACTCCAAGCGTGATGCCTCGGATTTAGCTCGGAATTTAGGAATTGAGTATCGCACCATTGATATAGAACCGGTCGTCCAAGGCTTTCTTCAGGCTACAAATCTTGAAGGCTTGGCCGAAGAGAACATCCAAGCCCGAGTTCGGGGCTCACTTTTGATGGGTATATCAAATCAAGAGGGGCACCTAGTACTGGCAACAGGAAATAAGTCTGAATTAGCAGTCGGCTATTCCACTCTTTATGGCGATGCGGTCGGGGGATACGCTCCGATAAAGGATGTGTTCAAAGTTGATGTTTGGCGATTAGCAAAGTGGCGTAATGAAAAAGCCCGCAATATGGGAGCGGTTGCTCCAATTCCAGAGAGCTCAATTACCAAGGAGCCGAGCGCTGAATTGCGGCCCGGACAGAAAGACAGTGATTCGCTACCAAGTTACGAAGTACTAGATCGAATTCTTGAGCTTTATATTGATAAAGGTGGCGACGCCAGCGCCATTATCGAAGCTGGTCATGAGAAATCCTTAGTTGAACGCGTGATTCTCTTGGTCGATAGAGCTGAATATAAAAGGCGACAATACCCACCTGGTCCTAAGGTGACTCCTATCGCCTTTGGAAAGGATCGAAGGCTTCCGATGACCTCACATTGGCGTGAGGGAAATTAGTGCAAACCATTTGCGATTAGCGTAATTCAAAGGGCTAAGTAAAATTCGCTCCATGTTGTCGATCACCAACTGGCTCTTCACTCGTCGCCGGGTCATCGACTTTGGCCGTGCAAATTCTTGCGGCTGCTGTAAGTAATTCTGCTCCTTAGCTAGTCCCAAAATTTTTTAACCAACAATCTAATTTTTTAGGAGAAGAGTGTGAAAATTTACAACGATATAACGGAAGTATTCGGAAATACTCCGCTGGTCCGAATCAATCGCATTACCGACGGGGCAAAGGCCAAGGTATTGGCAAAGTTGGAGTTCTATAACCCGACCAGCACAGTTAAAGACCGGATTGGCATAGCGATGATTGATGCTGCTGAGAAGAGTGGCCAACTCAAACCAGGCGGCACAATCGTGGAAGCAACGAGTGGAAATACCGGAATTGCACTTGCGATGGTTGGCGCAGCCCGCGGCTACAAGACCATTCTTACGATGCCCGATTCGATGTCGAAAGAGCGGCGCGCTCTGCTCCGCGCATTCGGTGCCGAACTAGTCCTAACTCCTGCGGCAGAAGGAATGAAGGGCGCGGTCGCCAAAGCCGAAGAACTAGGGGCCAGTGGCGCAGTCTTGGTCCGCCAATTTGAAAATGAAGCAAACCCAGAGATTCATCGTAAAACTACCGCCGAAGAGATTTGGCGCGATACTGATGGCAACGTCGATGCAGTTGTTGCGGGAATTGGAACCGGCGGAACAATTACCGGAATTGGCCAGGTCTTAAAAGAACGCAAGCCTTCGATAAAGATTTTTGCCGTTGAGCCTGCAGCTTCTCCTATTCTCAACGGTGGCAAGCCAGGCGGCCATCCAATTCAGGGAATCGGTCCAAACTTCATCCCACCAATTCTGGATCGAAGTGTCTATGACGAAGTAATTGATGTCGAGGCAGATGATGCAGTCAAATATGCCCGTCGCGCTGCTTCGGAAGAAGGAATTCTCGCCGGAATATCAGCCGGTGCTGCGCTCTGGGCTGCTTCACAGATTGCACAACGTGATGAGATGTCGGGCAAGAATATTGTTGTCATCATCCCTTCGTTCGGAGAGCGATATCTCTCAACAATTCTCTATAAAGATTTAATGGATGCTTAAATGTTGAAGCGAATAATTGAAGATCTCGATACCGCGTTACGGAAAGATCCGTCAGCGCGCAATCGACTTGAAGTCGCGTTGACATTTCCGGGCATCCACGCGGTCTGGGGACATCGCATCGCTCACTTATTGTGGCGAGGCAGATTGAAATTGTTAGCGCGAATTTATGCGAACTGGGTTCGGACTGTGACCGGTATCGAGATCCATCCGGCGGCGAGGATAGGGCGACGCTTTTTCATCGATCACGGCATGGGGGTCGTAATTGGTGAGACTTCGGTAATCGGAGATGATGTAATGATTTATCACGATGTCACTCTCGGATCTACGAAGTACATGAAAGGTAAGCGCCACCCAACCATCAAAGATGGAGTAGTCATTGGCGCAGGCGCTCGTGTGCTTGGACCGATAACAATCGGCGAGGGCGCGCGAATCAGCGCCAATAGCCTGGTTACCCGCGATATTGATGCTCGGACAAACCAGGACGAAGGCGAGCTCTTCGTAATCTAGCCACATTTAACACATCCGTAACGAGCATGGGGCAATATCTGACCCATGACTTCCCCGAATGAGAGCATCAACAAGCAAGAGGAATTTGTTCTTCGCACCCTCGAAGAGCGCGATATTCGCTTTGTTCGTCTCTGGTTTACCGATGTGCTTGGCTACTTAAAGTCCGTCGCGATTGCTCCACCAGAGTTAGAGAATGCATTTGCCGAGGGAATCGGCTTTGATGGTTCGGCAATCGAAGGTTTTAATCGCGGCACCGAATCAGATGTCTTGGCCAAACCGGATCCCAGTACATTCTCGGTACTTCCGTGGCGGACTGCTAAGCCGGGCGCTGCAAGAATTTTCTGCGACATTGTTATGCCCGACGGAACGCCATCGCCAGCGGATCCGAGAAATGTTTTGAAACGTACCCTGAATCGGGCTGCCGATCTCGGTTTCACTTGCTATACCCATCCAGAGATTGAATTCTTCTTATTTAAAGAGGCGCCAACTCCTGGCGTTACACCAATTCCAATTGACTCAAGTGGCTATTTTGATCAGACGCCAGCAGCGCTCGGCCATGACTTCCGCCGCCAAGCAATCACGCTACTAGAAGCGACCGGAGTTTCAGTTGAATTTAGCCATCACGAGGGAGCGCCCGGACAACAAGAGATTGATCTTCGCTATGCCGATGCGCTTAGCACAGCGGACAACATCATGACATTCCGTCACATCATCAAAGAGGTCGCGCTGGATCAAGGCGTTTATGCATCCTTTATGCCAAAACCTTTTACAGAATTTCCTGGCTCTGGAATGCACACTCACTTTTCACTCTTTAAAGGCGAGCAGAATGCGTTCTATCAAGAAGGGCGCGAAGATCAACTTTCAGATGTAGCTCGCTCGTTTATTGCAGGAGTAATAACGCACGCGCCAGAACTAATCGCAGTAACAAATCAGTGGGTTAATTCTTACAAGCGACTTCATGGTGGAGGAGAAGCTCCGGCAAAGATCAATTGGGGACGCGAAAATCGTGATGCATTGATTCGCATTCCGATGTACAAGCCGAAGAAAGAGAACTCAACTCGAATTGAATTTCGCGCACCAGATTCTGCTTGCAATCCTTACCTGGCTTTTGCGGTGACAATTGCCGCCGGCCTTCGAGGAATTGAAGGAAATTACAATTTAGAAAAGGGAATCGATAAGCCACTTCCGCGCGACCTAAACGAAGCGATTGTGGCAATGGAGAAGAGCGAGTTAGTTCGCGAGACCTTAGGTGAACATGTATTCGAATACTTCCTGCGCAACAAGCGGGCCGAGTGGGAGGAATATCGCCGCCAGGTAACCGCCTATGAACTAGATCGTTATTTGCCAGTCCTATAAAGCCCGGCTAACCTTCGACTCATGTTCCGCAGCGAAATCTCTTTACTCGCACTACTTCTGGGTGCGCTCCTTCTTCGCTGCCGCGGCGAGGCCAACTAGTCCGGTCTCCTCGCTGCGGGGTTAGTCGCCACCGGCCACAATCCAAACTAGCGAAGGAGAAAATTTAAGTGAGTTTCCCAAGTCAAACCCCATCATCGATGCCGAAGCATCGATATTCCGCATTTGTCCCGATTGAATTAAATGATCGCACTTGGCCGAGTAAGAAAATGAATAAAGCACCTAAGTGGTGCTCTGTTGATCTGCGCGATGGCAATCAAGCGTTAATCGATCCGATGGATGTTCCGAGAAAGCTTGCCATGTTCCATCTCTTGGTAAAAATGGGTTACAAGGAGATAGAAGTTGGCTTCCCGAGTGCTAGCCAGACTGATTTTGATTTTGTCCGGAAGATTATCGATGAGAATTTGATTCCTGATGATGTTGTGATTCAGGTACTAACGCAAGCGCGCGAACCGCTAATCCGTCGAACTTTTGAATCTATCAAGGGCGCAAAACAAGCGATTGTTCACCTGTACAACTCCACATCGACCTTACAGCGCCGCGTTGTTTTTGGTATGGACAAAGAAGGTATAAAGCAGATTGCTGTTGAGGGTGCAAAATTATGTAAAGAATTGGTGAGCACAGTTCAGGGTACAACCGTATTTTTCGAGTATTCGCCTGAGTCCTATACCGGCACAGAATTGGAATTTGCCCTAGAGGTATGTAATGCGGTTAACGATGTCTGGCAACCAACCCCAGAGTGGAAGACGATTATAAATCTTCCTGCCACGGTTGAATTAGCGACTCCGAATGTCTACGCAGACTCAATCGAGTGGATGCATCGCAACTTGAAATATCGCGAGGGCATCGTATTGAGCCTTCATCCTCATAATGATCGTGGTACTGGTGTAGCAGCTGCCGAATTGGGATATTTGGCTGGCGCTGATCGCATTGAAGGTACGCTCTTTGGAAATGGCGAGCGCACCGGAAACGTTTGCCTAGTTACGTTGGGACTAAATCTATTAACGCATGGAATCGATCCCATGATTGATTTCAGCGATATCGCCGAAATACGTCAGACCGTTGAGTATTGCAATCAATTACGGGTGCCAGAGCGTCATCCATACGGCGGAGATTTAGTATTCACGGCATTTAGTGGTTCGCATCAAGATGCAATCAAGAAAGGTTTTGAGCATCTCGCCAAGGACGCGAGCGCCGCTGGAAGAGAAGTGGATGATTTCACTTGGGCTGTTCCATATCTTCCAATTGATCCAAAAGATATCGGTAGATCTTATGAAGCTGTAATTCGAGTAAATTCACAATCTGGTAAAGGTGGAGTCGCTTACATCATGAAGAGCGAGCACCAACTTGATTTACCTCGAAGATTGCAGATTGAATTTAGCAAAGTAATCCAAGCAAAGACCGATAACGAGGGCGGAGAGGTATTTCCAGATGAGATGTGGCGAATCTTCGTGGACGAATATCTTCCCTCTGAAGATGATCAATGGGGGCGTTATCGCCTTGAAGGTCTAACTCAGAGCTCTTCACCAAACAAGAATGTGGAACTGTCCGTGGAACTTCTTGAGAATAAGAAGCCGGTGACTCTAAAGGGCTCAGGAAATGGTCCAATCTCAGCTTTCTGTCACATCTTGCAATCTCATGGAGTAAACGTTCAAGTTGCTGATTATTACGAGCATGCGATGAGCGCTGGTGGCGATGCAAATGCTGCTGCGTATTTGGAGTGCACCATAAACGGCGGAACTTATTGGGGCGTCGGGATCGACCCTTCAACTACGACCGCCTCGCTAAAGGCCGTGGTTTCTGCGGTCAATCGCGCACTTCGACAGTAGTAATCACTACCTTTATCCCGTGGCGCTATATCGGGATGAAGCAGTAGTAATCCGCACCCAGAAATTGGGTGAAGCTGATCGAATCATCACGCTATTCACCCGAGAGCATGGCCGAGTGCGAGCTGTTGCTAAAGGTGTGCGCCGCACTAAATCAAAGTTTGGCGCCCGGTTAGAACCGGGAAGTCTCGTTGATATCCAGCTCTACGTGGGAAAGACCTTTGATGTTGTAACCCAGGTAGAGAGCCTTGAGAATTTCGGCGATTCACTCGCAGCCGACTATCGCAAGTGGACCATCGCTTCTACTATTTTGGAGGCCGCAGAACGTTTTACATCCAATGAAGGTGAACCGGCGTTACAACAATTCCTTCTTCTAGTTGGGGCTCTAAAAGCGCTCGCTTATGAATCACACGAACCATCACTAGTTCTAGATGCATATCTTCTCCGCTCTCTCGCTATTGCAGGTTATGCGCCTTCCATGACAATCTGTTCAAATTGTGAAGCGCCCGGGCCACATAAATATTTCTCACTTGTCGGCGGCGGATCTGTTTGTATTGATTGCCGGCCTTCCGCTTCAGCTACTCCCGCTTCAGAGACTCTGCAATTAATGTCAGATCTCTTAACTGGCAATTGGGAGAGCGCCGACGCCAGCGATCCAAAAAATAGACGTGAGGCCTCTGGTTTGATCGCCGCATATCTACAATGGCATTTAGAGCGAGAACTTCGAAGTCTTCCAATGGTGGAGCGCGCAGCGAAGTGAAACCCCCGAAACTTCCAAAGAATCGAATACCTAATCACGTTGCATTAGTGATGGATGGAAATGGTCGCTGGGCTAAGGCGCGTGGCCTACCTCGAACCAAAGGCCATGAAGCCGGAGAAAAAGCTCTATTTGATGTAGTTGAAGGTGCAATCGAAATCGGTGTAAAAGAGCTATCTGCTTATGCCTTTTCAACTGAAAATTGGCGCCGCTCACCCGAGGAAGTTAAATTCTTGATGGGCTTTAACCGCGATGTGATTCGACGGCGCCGCGATCAGATGCATGAAATGGGTGTTCGTGTCCGTTGGGTGGGGCGACCACAAAGGCTTTGGAAATCCGTAATTCAAGAGCTACAGATCGCCGAAGATCTAACCAAGAAAAATAAAGTCCTAACGCTAAACATGTGTGTGAATTACGGAGGCCGGGCCGAGATTGCCGATGCTGCCGTTCTGCTTGCACAAGATGTAGCGCGTAAGAAACTTAAACCAGACCAGATAAATGAGCGGGTTTTTGCCAGATATCTAGATGAACCAAAGATGAGCGATGTGGATCTTTTCTTGAGAAGTTCCGGCGAACAGCGCACATCTAACTTTTTAATTTGGCAATCAGCCTATGCAGAGATGGTATTTATGGATGTATTGTGGCCGGACGTAACTCGTGAGACCTTATGGAAGGCAATCGAGATTTATGCCGAACGCGAGCGAAGATTTGGAAAGGCTTAAGAATGGCTAGACAAAAGGCTGGTTTCTGGTTCGACCCATTATGCCCATGGGCATGGATGACCTCTCGTTGGATTCTTGAGGTAGAAAAAGTTAGAGATATTGAGGTCGAATGGAATTTGTTTAGTCTTGCTTATCTCAATCGTGACAAAGATGTCTCTGATGAATATAGGTCAAAGCTCGCGAGATCTTGGCATTGCACTCGAGTAATCGCTGCGGCACAAAAGGAAAGAGGAGCATCAATAACTCTGCCCCTCTACAGCGCAATAAGCTCTCGAATTCATTTGAAGAAAATAGAGGTAAGCGAAGCTCTATTTAGAGAAGCGCTAGATGAAGTAGGGCTTTCCCCGGACCTGGCATGCGCCATGAATGATGAGAGTTTTGATGCTGCCATCATTGAGAGCCATGAGCGCGGGATAAAGATGGTTGGAAATGATGTAGGTACTCCAATAATCGCAATTGGTGACGTCGCATTCTTTGGACCCGTAATCTCGCCGGCGCCTAAAGGTGAAGAAGCTGGGAAACTCTGGGACGGTGTTGTCGGGGTCGCGAGCTACCCAGGATTCTTTGAAATTAAGCGCTCTCGAAACGTCGGACCAATCTTCGATTGATTAGCATTTAGGACAGATTCCAAAAACTTCGGCAAGGTGACCGACTTCGCGGTAGCCGTGCTCCTCAGCCATGGCTTTAGCCCACTTTTCAAGCGCTGATCCTTCGATTTCAACGGTGGAGCCGCATGATTTGCAGACAAGATGGTGGTGATGAGCCTCGCCGCAGAGTCGGTAGATCGCCTCGCCATCTTCCTTTCGCAGTTGATCGACAATTTTGTCGTCAACGAGTGATTGCAGCGCTCGGTACACAGAAGTCAAACCTATGGATTCGCCACTTCGTAGAAGTAGTTGGTGAAGTTGTTGGGCGCTAGCGAAGCCACCCACGCGCTCCAGAACGCTTATAACTTTAATCTCAGACTTATTCATCTTTACTCATCATGGTCATGATCTTCTTCATGGTCATGATCTTCTTCATGGTCATGATCGGATTCAACGGAGTGTTCCGCTTCACCGTGCGAATGGACATGAACAGCATGGAGTTGGCTTACTAATCCCCACATTACGAGCACGCCAGCAATCGTCGCGACGAGAGTCCAACGGGAAGAGTGGCGCGCATGTGCTTCAGGGAGAATATGACTTGTTGCAAGGTAGATGATGATTCCCGAAAATGCAGCAAGGTAGAGAGCGGTGAAGTTTTCACTCAATGTAAGTGAGGTTCCTACCGCCGCCCCGCCGACACGCGCTAAGGAGTCAACGCCAAGAAGCCATACTGCTTTCTTGCTCCATTTTCCATTCTTGATCAAGAACGCTACGAGATTTAATCCATCACTAAATGCGTGGACAAGAAGCGCTGCGAATACCGCAAACCCAAGCGCATCATTTATTGTGAAAGCGATTGCTAAGGCAAGGCCATCGATAAATATGTGGATTCCCATGGCGACTGCGCCGACCCCTCCAGCGACATTCGCTTTATGAGAATGCTCATGGCCGTAATCCGATTCAGCTGGTTCATGTGAACCGAAGAAGCGCTCATAGAAATGCAGCAGAAGGAAACCGGCGATTAAAGCTATCGATGCCGTTGGTGCTCCAAGGAGTTCTCCAGAACTCAACTCAAAGACCTCGGGAATCAGTTCAAAGGCAACTAGACCCAGAAGGAGTCCGGCCGAAAGGCCGAGTACGAGATGGAGGCGATCTTTAGCCTTCAGGGCAAGTAATCCACCCAGAGCGGTGGCTACGGCGGTGATGGCGGCGAGGACTATGGCTGTATTCATGGGCGCCACCGTAGCAGAAAATGAAAATGATTTTCATTTTCGGAGGGAGGATGGATTTGAGCGTGTCTCAATCTAAAATTTCATCCTGCGCCCAGCCTCAAGCTGCGACCGGTGCGCACCGCCGACAGCCAGCCGGATGGAGAACGCCAGGTGAAAAAGTAAATGGCCCAAGATCGATTAGAAACAATAGTTAGCCTCGCCAAGCGACGCGGTTTTGTTTACCCCTCATCTGAAATTTATGGCGGACTTCGCGCATCATGGGATTACGGTCCACTGGGAGTCGAACTTAAGAACAATGTTAAGCGCCAATGGTGGAAGTCCATGGTCCTGGAGCGCGAGGATGTTGTCGGCCTTGATTCGTGTGTGATCTTGGCGCGAGAAGTGTGGGAAGCATCAGGCCATGTTGAAACTTTTACAGATCCGCTAACTGAATGCACTTCTTGTCATAAGCGTTTTAGAGCTGACCATTTAGAAGATGCCTTTGAAGCAAAGCACAATCGCAAACCTACTTCACTCGAAGAGGTGAACTGTCCAAATTGTGGCAACAAGGGAAAGTTCACGGCGCCCCGCCAATTCTCTGGTTTATTGAAAACTTATCTTGGACCGGTAGAAGATGAGTCGGGCCTTGCCTACATGCGCCCTGAAACAGCACAAGGCATATTTATTAATTTTCAAAATGTCGCAACAACTGCACGCAAGAAGCCGCCCTTTGGAATTGGCCAGATCGGAAAATCATTTAGAAATGAGATAACCCCCGGAAACTTCATCTTTAGAACGCGCGAATTTGAACAGATGGAGATGGAGTTCTTTGTTGTTCCGGGATCTGATGAAGAGTGGCATCAAACTTGGATAGATACCCGACTTGCTTGGTATAAGAATCTAGGAATTAATCCAGAGCGGTTGAGACTTTTTGAGCACCCGAAAGAGAAGTTATCTCACTACTCCAAGCGCACCGTTGATATCGAATACAAGTTTGAGTTCACTGGAACTGAGTGGGGTGAGCTTGAGGGAATTGCGAATCGAACTGATTTTGATTTAAAGGCGCATAGTGAGAAATCCGGTAAAGACCTTTCCTGGTTTGACCAAGAGTCCAATGAGCGCTGGTATCCCTATGTAATTGAGCCTGCTGCAGGCGTAGATCGCTGCACGCTGACCTTTATGATGGATGCTTATACCGAAGATGAGGCCCCTAACTCCAAGGGAGAGATGGAGAAACGGACAGTCTTGAAGCTTGATCATCGATTAGCGCCGACAAAGATCGCTGTTTTGCCGTTATCCCGAAATACTGAGCTTTCCCCGAAAGCAAGGGATTTAGCGACTCAACTTCGTAAGAACTGGAGCGTTGATTTCGATGACGCCGGTGCGATTGGACGTCGTTACCGTCGTCAGGATGAAATTGGTACACCTTTCTGCATCACTATTGATTTTGATTCACTCAACGATCAAGCGGTCACAATTCGAGAGCGCGATTCGATGAAGCAAGAACGAATCGGAATTGATCAGGTAGAGGCATGGCTAGCGCCTCGACTTCTGGGTTGCTAAAGCCAGCGCCGTTACATCTCCCAATAAAGGATGGCGGCCTTGATTTAACTACTCCGGTCGTGCTCGCGCCGATGGCAGGCATCACCAATGCTGCTTTTCGTCTCTTATGTCGCGAACAGGGCGCTGGTTTATTTGTTTCTGAAATGGTTACCGCTCGAGCTTTGGTAGAACGAAACGAAGAGACGTTACGGATGATTGTCCCTGGCGAAGGCGAGAGCCCTAGATCAGTTCAACTTTACGCAACGGAGCCAAATGATTTGGCAAGAGCGGTAGAGATGATTGGGCAAGAGAATCTTGCCGACCATATTGATCTGAATTTTGGATGCCCAGTCCCCAAGGTAACTAGAAAAGGCGGTGGGGCAGCACTTCCATACAAGCGAAGATTATTCTCTGAATTAGTTAAGGCTGCGGTTGATAATGCAGCAAAATACAAAATCCCAGTTACAGTGAAGATGCGAGTAGGTATTGATAGTAATCACGAGACCTATCTCGACGCTGGAATGATTGCAGCTAAACTTGGAGTTGCTTGGGTTGCGCTTCATGCAAGAACTGCAGAACAGTTTTACGAGGGAAAGTCAGATTGGAGCAAGATTGCTAATCTGGTGGAGCATCTAAAGCCGACCGGCGTTCCAGTTCTGGGAAATGGTGATATTTGGTCCGGAAATGATGGCCTGCGGATGATGAAAGAGACTGGTTGCGCCGGCGTCGTTGTGGGCCGCGGATGCCTTGGACGTCCTTGGTTGTTTGCCGATTTAGTGCGAGCCTTTAATGGCGAAAGTGAGCGACCACTACCCACCCTCTTTGAAGTTCGAGAGGTTATGTGGCGCCATGCGCAATTATTGGTGAAGTACTTCGATAGCGAAGAACGGGCCTGTAGAGATCTTCGCAAACACATGGCTTGGTATCTGAAGGGTTTTCGCGTCGAGGGGGAGATTCGTCCTCGTCTAGGAATGGTTGCATCTTTAGCTGAACTTCGGTCGCTCTTGGATCAACTAGTTGAACAACCATATCCAGAACAGGTTGGAGATTCACCACGCGGTCGCAGATCACACGGTCGAGCAGTTTCGCTACCACAAGGTTGGCTTGATGATCCAGATGAGCTCGTTAGCGTCGATGGAAGAGATTCAGGTTCTGGCGGCTGATGTTTTTATTTAAATGGTTTTTTAAGTTCTTGACGTTTTTACTTGTGCTTTTACTTGCCATTCCAACTTTTGCGCTGGCTCGTACTTGGCTAACCGCAAATGATGAAACAATCGGAAAGGCCGATGCGATTGTTGTAATGGGGGCGGCCCAACTAGATGGAAGACCCGGTCAAGTATTGGAAGCGAGATTGAAGGAAGTTGTACGGATCTATGAAAAGGATTTTGCCTCACAAGTTTTCACTTTAGGTGAAGGTGCGCCGGGCGATAGATTTACGGAGGCTGGAACTTCGCGGGCCTGGTTGGCCCAGAAGGGCATCCCTTGGAAATCAATTTCCGCAATAAGAATTGGCCGTGATACTTTCACAAGCATCGAAGCACTCGCTTTAAACATAAATAAGGAACGTTATAACTCGATCATTATTGTTACTGATCCTTATCATTGTTTCCGCTCCATAACTATGGCAAGAGATTTTGGATTTGATGCGAGCTGTTCTCCCGTTAGAACCGGAATCGCAAGCCTAGATAAAGTCAGTTTCCGCTATTTGCTTCGGGAAACAGGGGCATATCTCGCTTACATCACCCTAGGCCGTCGGGGAATTCACATCAGCGACCATGTCGCGTGGAAACTGTAACCTTACGAACTATGGCGCTTCGAGAGGCGAAAGAGCACTCCGGATATTCTGATCAAGACCGAGAGCGCTTTCTTGATGAGCCAGCTAAGCGAAAGGGACGTACCGAGTTTGCGCGCGATAGAGCGCGAATCATCCACTCATTTGCCCTTCGCCGTCTTGCTGCAAAAACACAAGTAGCAGTTCCATGGGCTAGTGATTTTCCGCGGACTCGACTATCTCACTCATTAGAGTGCGCTCAAGTTGGCCGCGAATTAGGTGCAGCGCTGGGCGCCGATCCAGATTTAATGGAAGGTGCATGTTTAGCTCATGACTTGGGCCATCCGCCATTTGGCCATAACGGCGAATCCGCACTTGCTAAGTTGGCCGAAGGTTGTGGCGGCTTTGAGGGTAATGCACAGAGCTTTAGATTACTGACTCGGATAGAAGCAAAAACTGTTGATGAAGCGGGATTATCGGTTGGATTAAACCTAACTAGAGCAAGTCTTGATGCAGCAACAAAATATCCTTGGAGCTCCAAAGAGAATTCGCGGAAGTTTGGTGTCTATAGCGATGATGAAGAGATCTTTAATTGGGTGCGCGAAGGAGCCCCGACGAAGCGATCGGCCATGGAAGCACAGATCATGGATTGGTCTGATGATGTCGCTTACTCAGTGCATGATCTAGAAGATTCGCTGGTAACTGGACATATACAACTTGAATCGTTGCAAGGTGATTTACCAAATCTTTTTGTGGTAGCTAAGTCAGAATATCTTGAAGATTTAACTGAAGAAGAGGCAAACCAGGCACTAAATTCTCTGATGGCACTTTCATGCTGGCCCAAAGAGTTTGATCGAAGCCACCGCCAGCTTGCGCTACTAAAGGACTTAACTAGCCAATTGATTGGAAGATTCGCGCTTGCAGCAGAGCGCGAGACCCGCGCCCATTACGGTGATGGTGATTTAACCCGTTACACCGCAAATCTACTTGTACCTCGCGCACAAAGAGTTGAAGTTGCGCTATTAAAGGCGATGCCGGGCTTTTACATAATTAGGGCTGAGAAATCGCAGGATTTATACCAACGCCAACGTGATCTGCTAGCAGAACTAGTTGACGCGGTCCTAGAACGTGCGCCAGGTTCACTGGAGTCCTTCTTCTTGCAAGAGTGGTACCGGGCGAATTCAGATATTGAAAGATTGCGTGTTGTTATTGATCAAGTCGCCTCACTCACAGATCCCGGCGCCTACGCACTTCATCAGGAGCTCATGGGTAAAAAGCGAGAGGCATAGGATTCGGATATGTCAGGACGTATAAAAGATAGCGATGTCGCACACGTCCGTGATCGCTCACCTATAGATGAGGTTGTAGGGGAGTACGTCCAATTAAAAAATGCTGGCGGAGGCCAGAAAAAGGGGCTCTGTCCATTTCATGACGAGAAGACTCCATCATTTCATGTAACTCCAAGTAAAGGTTTTTATCATTGCTTTGGCTGTCAATCCGGTGGCGATGTAATTGCATTTGTGATGAAAATTGATCATCTAACTTTTACTGAAACAGTCGAAAAACTTGCAGAACGAATTGGTTACCAACTCTCTTACGAAGCAGTTAGCTCAAATTCGGCTCCAACTGGAAAGCGCTCCAGACTAGTTGCGGCAAATCTGGCGGCTGCCCGCTTTTATCAAGAGCAACTCAAGACTCCAGATGCTGCCATCGGAAGAGATTTTTTAGAGAAGCGCGGATTTAATGGCGAGTCAGTTCGCAGCTTCGGAGTTGGTTTTGCTCCAAAGGAATGGGATGCACTCACTAAAGCGCTGCGCGCCGAGGGATTTACAGTTGAAGAATTGACGCTTGCGGGATTATCTAAAGAAGGACAGCGCGGACCTATCGATAGGTTTCGAAACAGATTGGTCTGGCCGATTCATGACATAACCGGCGATGTAGTCGGCTTCGGGGCGCGAAAACTAGCGAGCGATGAAGAGGACAACGGTCCGAAGTATCTAAATACGCCCGAGACACCGATATATAAGAAAAGCCAACTCCTGTATGGCCTAGATAGGGCTAAGAAAGAGATCGCAAAATTGCGCCAAGTAGTCGTCGTAGAGGGCTACACCGATGTCATGGCGGCACATTTATCAGGAATCACGACTGCGGTCGCAACATGCGGAACAGCTTTTGGCGATGACCATATTCGAATTCTGCGCCGCCTCTTGATGGATGATGACTCTTTTAGAGGAGAAGTTATCTTTACATTTGATGGCGATGCAGCTGGACAGAAAGCTGCACTTCGAGCCTTTGACGATGATCAGAAATTTGTCACACAGACCTTTGTTGCAGTCGAGCCTAATGGACTTGATCCCTGCGAGCTGCGCCAGAAAAGTGGAGATGGCGCTGTCCGTGACTTGATTGCACGTAGAGTTCCGTTATTTGAATTTGCTATCAAAACCGAAATTAAAAAATTTGATCTAACTAATCCAGAGGGTCGCGTTAGTGCGCTTAACTCGACTGCGCCACTGATTGGAAAGATTAGGGATGCTTCGCTCCGTCCAGAATATGTACGAACTCTTGCGGGGTGGCTCGGAATGGATGTCGAAGTTGTAAACGCAGCGGTAAAGAAGAGCGCCTCCAAGAGCCCAGCACCGCGAAGTGAAGAGAGTGCCACTTCAAACTGGAGACCTGATCCAAACGAACCAAGACTTGCGCTTGAGCGCGAAGTTCTTAAAGTTCGCCTACAAATGCCCGCTCTTGCAAGACAATGGAATGAAGTCGAACTAAATGCCTTCTCTCATCCCGCTTATGAACGGCTTCGAAATTTCATCGACACCCAGAAAAATTTGGAAGCTATTGATGTCACCAAGATTGACTCTGAAGAGTTGCGCTCATTCGTAACGGAGCTACTAGTTGAGCCAGTGCGTACTCAAGGTGAGATTTCTGATCGCTATGTCTCAAGCATTATGGCTAGATTAAATGAGGTAGCTCTCTCTAGATCCATCGCTGAAATTAAGTCGACTTTGCAACGATTAAATCCAGTCGAGAACGAGAAGGAGTATGGTGAAATTTTCGCCCAATTGGTCGAGATGGAGCGAAAGCGTCGCTCGCTCCGGGAATTGGCGTTCGGAGAGGGCTTGTCGTAGAGTCTGACGGAGTTTTAGCCGATCCCTGATAGCTCAATCGGCAGAGCAGCCGGCTGTTAACCGGCAGGTTCTTGGTTCGAGTCCAAGTCAGGGAGCTTTTCATTTAGACTCATCTCTATGGCAATGGTCCGAATCCGAGTAGCTCTTCCAGATCGCCCTGGTTCACTAGGCGCGGTTGCCTCTGCAATTGGTTTTGCCGGGGGAGATATAAGGGGTTTGGTGGTTCTCTCTTCAGAGGGTGGCCGCGGTATCGATGACATCACCGTTGCGTTTCCCGGAACCGACCCAGCGGATTTGATCAATGTATTAAATGCGATCGGTGGCGTCGAAGTTCTCTCAGTAACTCCAGTTAACTAGAAGTTCTCAACTCTCGCTCCATCACCTGGGAGCGAATCGAAAAATCTTGGAGCCACAAAACTATTTTCGCTAAAGGCCCTCTCTATTTCGAGTGCGACTCTGGCCGCATCCTCTTCTTTAATCAAGGCAATGGCACTTCCGCCAAAGCCTCCGCCAACCATTCGAGCACCAAGGGCGCCGAGTCGCTGGGCGGTTTCAACGGCCAAGTCGAGTTCTGGGCAAGAGACGTTGTAATCATCTCGAAGAGACGAATGTGATTCATTGAGAAGTTGGCCAAATTCCGTGAATTGATCTGCTTCAAGAAGTTTCACCGCTTCTAGCACGCGCGCAATTTCACTTACCCCGTGCCGGGCGCGCTGAAAATTCACCTCCGGCAATCGGTTCCGTGCGCTCTCTAATTGACCCAGAGTTAAGTCGCGCAGAGCTTTTACACCAAGCTCACTAGATACAGATTCGCATTGAGCACGGCGCTCGGCATAACCACCGTCAACGAGCGCATGATGGGCTCGCGTATCAACAATAAGAAGCTTTAGACCATTAGATTCAAAATCAACTTTGATCTGACGCGTGGAGAGATCTCGGCAATCAAGAAGAAGTGCGTGGCCAGTTTTGCCCATCAATGAGATTGATTGATCCATGATTCCGCATGGAACTCCGACATATTCATTCTCGGACTTTTGGGTTATCCGAGCTAAATCAGTGAGTGATTTTCCAAGATCAAATTTATGATTTATCGCAGTCGCAACGCTGCATTCCAAGGCAGCAGAAGATGAAAGGCCGGCTCCTGAAGGAACTTCACTATCGACCAAGATATCTAGACCAACCTGTACTTCAAGAGCCCACAAGACTCCGAGTATGTATCTCGTCCAAATTGGCCCAGTCATGGGCTTTAGCGCATCAATAGAACTCTCGTAGATTTCTTTTCGATGCTGGTTAGATGCAACTCTGATTCGCTCATCTTCTCGGACCCTGATCGCGCAATAAGTTCTAGCTTGAATGGCAAATGGGAGAACAAAGCCATCGCTGTAATCGATATGTTCACCAATTAGATTTACTCGACCGGGCGCAGAAGCTATTAGGTCTGGAGTCACTCCAAATAATGCAGCAAAATCCTCTCGGATTTTCATCTTAGATTTTTACATCCCGAAGCTGCTGTGCGGATTGTTCTGGCCAAACATCCATCATGAATGCTCCAAAAGCCGACTCTGAACCAGCGAGATACTTCAGTTTTCCGGGAGCACGACGCACGCTTGTGATCTGCCAATGTAGACGCATGACATCTCTACCAACTCTGACTGGCGCTTGATGCCAAGCAGCGATGTATGCCATTTTGGTATCAAATACTCCATCTAGCCTCTGTAAAACTTCTTTTGCAATCGGAGCAAAGTTTTCACATGCGCTTTCGTCTAACGCAGCTAAATCAGGAACCGGACGAATTGGGGCAACGTGAATTTCAAATGGGTACCTGGCGGCATACGGAACATATGCAACCCATTCAGAATTCTTAGCAATAACTCTCACTTCATCTTTAATTTCTCTAGCGAGTATGTCATCAAGTAAGGCTCGACCAGTTCTCTTCATGTGATTTGTGGCTGCTGCGAGCATCTTCTCGGTACGCGGTGGCAGATATGGGTATGCGTAAATCTGACCATGCGGATGTGAGAGAGTCACGCCAACTTCTTCGCCACGATTTTCAAATGGAGCGATATGTTGGATATATGGAACTTGGGAGAGTTCAGCGACGCGATCTCGCCATGCTTCCAATACGGTGCGTATTTGGTGATGCGATAAATCTTTAAACGAGGCCTCATAATTAGAGGTAAAGCAGACAACCTCACACTTTCCAGCTGCGGGAATTGGGGGAGTCTCAAAACCAATGTCTTTAGGAAGGGCCACCGAACTCTCAGGGGATCGTAGCGATGGCGATCGATTATCAAAGACCACCACTTCATAGTCACTCTCTGGAATCTCGGTCAGAAATCCAGGACGGCTGGGGGCTAGCGGATTTAGTTCTTTTGGTGGCAAGAAAATTCGACCCTGTCGATGAGCGGCCATCACAACCCATTCATTATTTAATGAATCTAATCGCATCTCTCCGATTTGAGGTTGGGTCTCAACCTCGCGCTGATCTTCTGCGGTTCTAGATTGTCCTTGAGTGTCGTAATAACGGATGGTTCGTCCATCCATGAGCAAGCGGTCGGTTCTTATGACCCCAGCACCTAGTTTCTTGCTCGACATGATGACCATTACTCTACCGGCATGTCCTCGTTAGCGCACTTATCCAATGGCGGGGTTGATTTCATTGCTGAGGAAGTTGATGGCGCACTAGTTATTCGTTATTGGGGTAAGGCAGTCGCGAGCGATTTAACGAATTTCAATTTTGAACGCTCTATTCCAAATAGTGACTTCGACTCAATTCAAAGCCCTGGCATCATGCGTGAGCACTCACGTGGTTGGCTCGGGTATCCCACCATTTCAGGGCATCGTAATGGGAAAGATTGGTCCTCGAAATTTGTAGTAAAGGAAATGAATGCTACAAAAGATTTGCTGCAAGTTCGTTTTGAAGATTTGGCAATCTATTTAGAGCTGCAATTTGAATTAAAGCTGGATTCTAATGGTGTTGCTCGGGCGAGTTATTCACTAGTTAATCACGGAGATGATTACACTCTTAATGAATTGATTTACTGGTTGCCGTTGTCAGATAAAGCAACCCAGAGTTTGGACTTTGCCGGCCGTTGGTCAAACGAGCGAAATCCCCAACGACGCGGGATTGATGTCGGACGCTGGGTCCGTGAATCCCATGAAGGACGAGGTGGACATAACTTTACGATTGGTGAGATTGCGCTAACTGAAACGACTAGTTTTTCGCAAGGTGAGTCTTGGTCGGTCGCCCTAGCCTGGAGCGGTGATGTCCGCTATTCCATTGAGAAAAATTATGAAGGGGTCCAAGCCATTGGAGCGAGTGAAATTCTGGCTCCTGGGGAAATAATCCTTAAAAAAGGGGAGAGCTATCAAGCCCCAGACTTACTCGCGGTTTATGCAGATTCGGGATTAGATGGTTTGGCGGGTCGTTATCACCAGCATTTACGCAACCGTTCGAATCACCCAAAGAGACCACGACCGATAACGCTAAATATGTGGGAAGCAATCTATTTCGATCACAGCGAGGAGAAAGTTAGAAATCTTGTCGATGTTGCCGAATCGGTTGGAGTAGAGCGAGTTGTGCTCGATGATGGCTGGTTTGGATCACGTCGCAGCGACCGACTTGGCTTAGGGGATTGGCAGATCAGCAAAGATGTCTGGCCAAATGGCTTGAAACCGATATCTGATTACATTGCTAGCAAAGGTATGGAGTTTGGGCTCTGGTTTGAAGGCGAGATGCTAAATCCAGATTCGGATGTATTTCGAAACCATCCAGATTGGATCTTGAGTGAGAAGGAGAGAGTCCCGCCGACTTGGCGCCATCAGCTGGTTATCAACCTAGCAAATCCAGATGCTTTCACCTATGTATTGGATTCAGTCAGCAAAGTCATAGCGGATGCCAGCGTTAAATATATTAAGTGGGATCACAATCGAACCCTCGTTGACGCGGGATATCTAGGAAGAGCCGCAATCCATCGACAGACGCTCGGAATTTATAAATTATTTGAAGAACTCAAGAAACGCCATCCCGGACTTGAAATTGAATCTTGTGCATCAGGAGGCGGAAGAATTGATTTTGGCGTGGTTGATTATGTGGATCGCTTCTGGGTTAGCGATAACAACGATGCCCTAGCGCGTCAACAGATTCAACGTTGGACGATGCAGTTCATGCCACCAGAATTGCTTGGGACCCATATCGGACCAACTCCCGGGCATCAAACTGGCCGCGAACTATCGCTTTCTTTCCGTGCGATTACAGCGCTCTTTGGCCATGCAGGAATTGAATGGGATATCACCCAGTTAAACGATTCCGATTTAAGTCATTTGAAGAAGTGGAGCGATTACTACAAAACAAAGCGCTCGCTACTTCACACCGGGAAGACGATTCGTGTTGATTATCCAGAAGAAAACCATTATCTCCACGGAGTCCTTGGTGATAACGAGGCAATATTTGCATTTGTTCAGCTCCAGCCAATAAAAACATCACATGCACCTAACCTGCGATTTGCTGGCTTATCAAGAGATAAAACTTATCGAGTTAGATGTGTAGAGCTAGCTGGAAAGACAGGGATGATGCTGATTCAGCCGCCAAAGTGGGTGGTTGAAGGAATAGAGGCGAGCGGTGCAACCTTGATTGAAATTGGATTACCGGCACCGATTCTGCAACCAGCGCAAGCGCTTTTAGTTGAGATTGAGGCTATCTAGCCCAATCAAGGGTGCGCTCGATTGCTCGTTTCCAATTAGTAAGTCCGCTAGTAGCAAGAACTGAACCGGGATTAGCTTTCCATCGGCGCCCTTCTTGCCAATTTGATTTCAATTGAGATTTGTCTTTGAAGAAACCGGTAGCTAATCCTGCGGCATAGGCAGCTCCTAAAGCAGTCGTCTCAATGACCTTTGGCCTGACTACATCAATCTGCATGATGTCGGATTGCATCTGCATACAGAGTTCATTTGCGGTAATGCCACCATCAACTCTCATCTCGGGAAGTTTGACTCCGCTATCAGATTGCATCGCATCAAGTACATCGCGAGTCTGATAGCAGATTGCTTCCAGGGCGGCCCTAGCAAGATGCGCCTTGGTTGCTGCTCGCGTCAAGCCAACAACCACGCCCCGGGCATCATTTCGCCAATATGGTGCGAAGAGTCCCGAGAATGCAGGGACGAAATAAACACCACCGTTGTCGTTTACCTCTTTCGCAAGTCCTTCGACATCCGGAGAACTTTTGATGATTCCTAGTTGATCGCGTAACCATTGGATTGCCGAGCCGGTTACTGCAACAGAACCCTCAAGCGCATACCGGGCCTTCTCAGATCCAAACTTGAAACAAACGGTAGTCAATAGTCCGTTTTTAGAGCGGACAATCTCTTCGCCAGTGTTTAGCAATGCAAAGTTTCCGGTTCCATAAGTGGTCTTTGATTCGCCCCGCTCAAAGCAGGCTTGGCCAACCATTGCAGCCTGTTGATCACCAAGTATTCCGGCAATCGGAACCTCGGCGCCAAGTGGTCCACTTGCAAGGGTCTTTCCATAAATTTCTGATGAGGATCTAATTTCAGGCAAAATTGAGCGCGGAACCTCAAAAATCTCTAATAATTCTTCATCCCAATCGAGAGTTTCGAGATCCATTAAAAGAGTGCGGCTTGCATTAGTGACATCTGTTATGTGGACGCCGCCGGTTAGGTTCCAAACCAACCAGGAATCGATTGTTCCAACCAAAGCTCGAGAGTTGGAAAGGGCATCTTTGACGGCAGGGACATTATTGAGAAGCCAGTTCATTTTGCTTCCCGAAAAATAAGGCGCTATGGCAAGGCCAGTCTTGTAGATAACTTTCGTCTTTACATCTTCAGAGAGCGAAGCGAGAAATTCTTGCGTTCTGGTGTCTTGCCAGACAATTGCATTAGATAGGGGTTTACCACTCTCTTTATCCCAGATAACCGTGGTTTCGCGCTGGTTGGTGATTCCAATTGCGGCTAGTTCGCTACCTAAAATTCTGGCGTTCTTCAGCGCGCCGGTTATAACCTCCTGAGTCCGTTGCCAAATCTCAGCTGCATCATGTTCGACCCAACCGGCTTGGGGAAGGATCTGTTGATGTTCTAATTGGTGCTGGCCCACTATGGAACCTGATTGATCAAAGATTATGAAACGGGTCGAGGAGGTTCCTTGGTCGAGGGAGCCGATAAAAGACATAAGCCGTATCCTACGCGGGTGAGAGTTTTATCCTCAGAGTTAAGTCCGAGCGCTCGCAACGATGCCATCAAGAGCCTGCGCGAAGATCAATTCGACATCTTGGTCATCGGTGGTGGAATCAACGGAGTCGGAATCGCCCTTGATGCTGCCTCTCGAGGTTTGAAGGTGGCTCTCGTTGAAATGGCCGACTTTGCCTCAGGAACTTCATCTCGGTCATCGAAGTTGATTCACGGCGGACTTCGCTATTTAGAACAATACGATTTCAAGTTAGTTCGAGAGGCGTTGCAAGAGCGGGAATTGATGGTGACAACTCTCGCACCACATTTGGTTAAACCTGTCTCATTCCTATATCCGCTCACTGAGAAATTCAAAGAGCGTACATATGTAGGTGCGGGCATGGCTCTCTATGACGCGCTGCGCGGCTTCAAGCGTGCGTTGCCATGGCATAAACATATTTCGCAACGAGAGTTAAGTGAGATTGCGCCTTCGCTACGACTAGATCTGATAACGGGTGGCTATCAATACTTTGATGCACAAGTTGATGATGCAAGACATACCATGATGATTGCTCGTACAGCGGCGAAGTATGGAGCTGTAATCACTACCCGAACTTCTTGCAAGCAATTAATCAAAAAAGGTCGGCGAGTTGAAGGTGCCTTGATCCAAGATCTAGAGAGCGGTACCGAATTCGAAGTAAGGGCCAAGTCCACGATTATGGCGGCCGGGGTTTGGACTGATCCGCTCTATGAATCTTTTGGTGTAAAACCTGGATATCGAGTTCGAATGTCCAAGGGCGCTCATATTGTTGTTCCTGGCGATGCGATTAAGTCGACCACCGGCGTCATAATCAAAACGGACCTTTCCGTTCTTTTCATTATTCCTTGGGGCGATAAGTGGATTGTTGGTACTACCGATACTGACTATGAATCTGATCGATCTAGCCCGCTAGCCTCAAGAGAAGATGTGAACTATATACTCGCACAAGCAAATCGAGTTCTCGAACCAAAGTTGAGCCGTTCTCAAGTAATCGGAGTCTTCGCTGGGTTACGGCCACTTGTCTCACCTGATCCAGATTCGCCAACTACTGAGTTATCCCGAGAACATGTTGTTGATCATCCAGTGCCAGGATTTGTAACAATCGCGGGTGGAAAATACACGACTTACAGAGTCATGTCGGAAGATGCAGTTGATACCGCGGTCAACGATCTAAAACGTATAGTTCCAGAATCATGCACTGAAACGCTCGCCATAGTTGGTGCGGATGGATACTCGGTACTGCTCAATAAAGCAGATGAGCTGGCAAAGGAATACGGCATCTCTAAGGTAACTATCGATCATTTATTGAATAGACACGGCGCTCTATTTTCAGAAGTTCTTGAACCAGCCCTTACTAACAGATCTTTATTGGATCCTCTAATTGATGATCTCCCATATCTCAAGGCAGAAATTCTCTACGCTGTTACCCATGAAGGTGCCCGATCTGTAGATGATGTCCTCTCACGGCGCACGCGGATAAATTTTGAAGCAAAGGATCAGGGACTGGGTGCGGCCAAGGAAGTTGCCTCAATGATTGGAGGAGTTTTAGGTTGGAGCGCTGCTCAGTCCAATGAATCAATTAAGAATTATGAAGAACTAGTTTTAGTACAGAACGTAGCTCTCACCAAGACGCTTTCAGAGACGGCTTAAACTCTTAAGTTAATTTCTGATTTGACCTTTGCAAGTGTCCACTGGTGGAGCGACTGGGCGCGGGGTCGGTGAAGGTTTGGGAGTTGGTTCTGGGCCCTGTATCAATTCAAATGTAATTGGTTGCTCAGAGCGCGAGTGGGTACCTGTCTGATCAACATAAATGACGTCTCCGAAGATAGTTCCAGCAGGGAGTTTTCGAAGTTTTAGAGTCCAGACCCCGGCCGCATCTCTGATTGGAGTTTGATCGACCCGAGAGGCAGGGTCGTTGGCTAACTTGAAAGCGACAGTTCCAGTCACGACCGGTTCGTTGTTTGGTCGACGCACTTCAACTTTAACTGTGGTGTTCTTGTCGGTGGAGGATGACTTTATGCCCGTTATTAGCATCGTAGTCGGCTCATTTACTGGTAAGAAGTCGCTAGATTGTGGACTCCAAGCGCCGCTTGTTAGTTGCAAAAAGGAAGTCGCATCACCGCGGAAAACATTCAGATCGATGCGCGAAGAGGCAACTCCGTAACGTTTACCAACGCCACACGATGAGTATTGCCAGATTTGCCATAGGGAAGAGCAATTACTTGTGCTCCATGAATGGACGAAGCAGCCAAAAACCTTCCGGCCCGGCTCAGCGACTGGGTCAGCTGGGTCAATTCCATACTGCGCTTTCCAAAGCGGATATTCGCGCAATTTCTCACTTCGGACCATCGCCTGTTCCAGGAAAGTTGGATACGAGTAAAAGATCGGCTTTCGACCGGTCTTTTCATACATGGTTTCCATCCAAGTTTCCGCAAATAGAGTTACTAGTTTCTTTGGTGCACGTTTGGTGCAAACTGAACCAGAATATGCAACACAACTATTCTCAAGATCTAATGCATAGGGAAGGTCGCGCTCGGTATAGCCACCCAGACTTGATAAGCGCCAAATTGCCTTCTGTGCTTGCGCTTGTGCATCTCTAATTACCGCTTGCCGATTGGTTGTGTTGGGCAAAATTGTGTAGTGGTAATAGCCCGTGAATAAACCGGCAGCTTGGGCTGAATTTCTGTTCATAAGGAGATACTTCAAGGCAAGGGCATCTGCGTCATCGCGAGTATCGGAGGCTTTGATAATTACAAAGCGAATTCCGGCGTTGTACATTTTCACAAAATCAATTGGCTTATCACCGGGATGTTGCCATCGGCTTACATCGGTTCCATGAATTCTTCCCCCTGGACCATTAAGGGCAATCAAATCCTCGGGCGCCGTTACTTGGGGAACTTGCTTCACCGTAATGGATCTTGATCTGGTGGTGTAATTTTCGCGACCAACAGTCACACGGGCTCGATATGTTGCCTCGGTCGCAAGTGCAGTTATGTTGGTCTGAATTTTCCAAGCGCCACTCGAAGTTGATTTGGTACGAAGTCTTGTATCGGTCCAACCATTCTTTAATTGGACATCTATTCGAATCACAGCATTCTTCACCTTCGGTTTTATTAAACCGTGAAATGAGAGCTTTGATTCGGGATAACCAGGAGTTTGTGCTAAGAAAAACGATGAACTAACAGTCGCAGCCTGAGCATTTGGAAGCAACCAAGTTGCTGTAGCAATCGAGAGAATCACAGCAATTTGGCGAGGCGTTTTCACGGCGCAATTATGTCTTTGTTGCATGAGATTCCAGGTAATGAAGCGCCCGTGGCTATTCTTAGACAGTGCTGGATTTTGCGACAGAGCTGATTGAGAGTATTGGCATAGTCGGCGCGGGAATCTTTATCGCAATAGAGTCAATTGTTATTCCGCTACCTTCAGAATTGGTGCTTCTGTTATCTGGATTCAATGTGTCTATAGGTGAATTCTCATTTTTATCAGTGTGGATTGCCACTACAATCGGATCGCTAGCCGGTGCTTATTTTCTCTATGGAATCGGATTTGCTGTTTCCCGCGACGGAATCAATCGGTTGGTGAATCGATTTGGCAAGTTTGTTGGAATCAAACAGGGCGATGTTGATTCTGCTTTCCGTTGGTTCGAAAGATATGGAACTTTCGTCATCTTCTTTGGCCGACTGATTCCGCTCATCCGCTCCCTAGTCAGCATCCCCGCCGGTTTAGCAAAGATGAATCTACTCCGCTTCTCGCTACTTACAGCGGCTGGAAGCGGAATCTGGAACGCTCTTTGGATTTCGATTGGAGTACAACTAGGAGATAGATGGCGTGAAGCAGAAGGTTGGGCAAAATATCTTGATTATGCCGTCTATGCGATAGTGCTTCTTGTTCTGGTCTTGCTACTTTCTAGATTGATTAAACGTCGCGGCACTAGCGCTAACTAATTTCTGCGACTGTGATTTGAATTCCGAAGATATTTTTCAAAATTTTCTCTAGAGCAGGGCGAAATCTCTCATGGCGAACCTGCGAATAATCATGTCCACCGGAGAACTTATTGGGGTCTGAGAAGTCCATCGTCAAAACGCCCGATTGGTATGAAACTAATCGACCATCGAAATAGGCGAGCCAAGCGACTCGATCAGTGCGCTCAAGTTCATCCAAGACTTCGTTCCAGCGGGACTTGATTCCTTTTAAATCGAGTTCTTCAGACAAGACAGCCTCTCACTCTTCGTGAACTATTTTTCCTTCATTTGGCAGGAGCCAAGCGCGTGAAGGGTCAAATTCAAAGGTTGCTCCATGCCCCGGTTGAACTATTTCGTCGTAAATCGGATCAGACTCGATTGCTGTGATTTCACCGTAGCTAGTTGAGATTGAGTACTCCACGTGGTTTCCATAAAAGACGATGTTGGTAACCGTTCCGTGTGCTTTATCAGGCTTGGCTGGCTTCACCTTAATTGATTCCGGACGAACAAGCAGGACTGGATTTGCAGAGCTGGTTGCTTTTGGATGCGCCGCAACTTCCATTTTCTCACCATTAACCATTACTTTCGCAGAGCCAGTTGCCTTGGACTCAACTTGATCTACCTTAAAGAAATTAGAACGACCAATAAAGTCAGCCACAAAGACTGAATTTGGTCTTCGATAAATCTCATCTGGAGTTCCTGATTGCTCGACTACAGCATTTCGCATGACAACGATGCGATCTGAGAGGCTCATGGCCTCATCTTGATCATGGGTAACAAAGACGCTTGTGATGCCAAGACTCTGTTGGATTTTGCGAATCTCAACGCGCATTTGGGCGCGTAATTTTGCATCGAGATTTGATAACGGTTCATCGAAGAGAAGCACCTTGGGTTGGACTACCATGGCTCGAGCAAGGGCAACGCGTTGTTGCTGTCCACCAGACAATTGATTTGGAGCGCGTTGAGCTAGATGCGAAAGACTCATTTTCTCTAAAACTTCAGCTACTCGAGTTTCAATCTCTTCTTTTCCGAGGCGCTGAACCCTCAAACCATATGCGACGTTCTCAAAGACTGACATATGCGGAAAGAGGGCATAGGACTGGAAGACCATTCCCATCGGACGTTTATCGGGAGTTAGGCTCTTTAAATCTTTTCCATCAAGTGCGATGTCTCCGTCAGTAGGGGTTTCAAAACCTGCAATCATGCGAAGCGTTGTTGTCTTTCCGCATCCCGATGGTCCAAGGAGAGTTACGAATTCACCGGGATTTATGGTCAGGTTGAAGTTATCGACGGCAGTTACCTTATCGGCGCCATTACCAAAAACCTTTGTTATGTTCGTTAGTTTCAGGTTTCCTGATTGTTTGGACATGTTTGCTTCTCCCTTAACCAGCGCTAACGGTTATTGGTCGATAACCGGTACCTTGCGTTTTTCTGACAATTAGATTTATGAGACCCATAGTTACCAATACGATTCCAATCAACAAGGTACAGAAAGCGAAAGCGTATCCATACCGGACTGTGTCGGCCTCAGCCAAGATGAGCGAGGTAAGAATTGGTGTATCTGGAGTTGTGATGAAGATGATCGGTGAGAGAGTTGTCATCGATCTAGCGAAGGCGAACATCAAACCGGTCAAAAATGCGCCGCGAATTAGCGGTAGCGAAACTTTTCGGAAGGTTCGCCCACCTGATGCACCGAGAGATGCAGATGCTTCATCTATTGCTGGATCTATCTGTTGCAAATTAGCGATTCCTGAACGTTGTCCGGCCGGACTTGATCGAATTACATAAACCATAACTATCGCGACTGCGCCGCCGAGAATTGCTCCGCCACCGGCAAGCTGAGGAAGGATTGTGATGCCAAAAACTTGAATCGGGGAGTTAAATGTAAATGCATAACCGATGCCCAGAACAGTTCCAGGAAGTGCTAAGCCGAGCATGCCGAAGAAATCTAGAGCCTGGCCACCACGTTTGATTTTTCGAACAATTACCCAAGCGAGCATCATTCCGAAGAGTCCAGCAATCGGCGTAGCAATCAGAGCCAACATCGTTGTTGTGATGACCGCGTCGTTTCCAACGCCGCTAAATATGTAGCGGAAGTTATCGAGAGTAAATGAGTAATCCACCTTCAAGACTTTGAAGAAGGCACCGAGAATTACCATGGAATAAACGAGAACTACAAAGGCGGCGATAGTCCACGCAATAGTAAGAAGTGAATACTTGGCTATAGGAGTCTTAATCATGTCGACTTGGCCGGAAGGCTTTCCGGTAACGGTCACTACATCGGCACGCTGCGACCAATAACGCTGAATTATGAAGACCATCAGCGCCGGCACCAAGAGAATTGTTGAATATGCAGCACCACCAGGGACGTTGTACTCACCGGATATTGCAACGTAAGCTCGCGAAGCAAGTACGGTGTAATCCCCGCCGATTACTAGGGGATTTGCTAAGTCTGCAATTGCCTCGACAAAGAGCAACAGGAATGAAGCGCCAATTCCAGGAATCAATAGCGGAAGTGTGACAGTTCTGAAGATCTTAAATTTTGAGGCACCCAGGCTACGTGCTGCCTCATCTACGGCAGGGTCAAGACTTCTGAGCATTCCTAAGAGATTCATATAGGCAACTGGAAAATAAGAAGTTGCAAGAACTAAAACAAGTCCTTTGTAGCCGTAAATCATTGGCTGCTTATCGAAGATTCCGTTAGAAATTATTCCAGATCTTCCAAAGAGAACTATCACAGCCGTGGCGAAAGCGAACGGGGGAGAAACGAGAGGCAAGAGGCTCAACACATGAAGTAACTTCTTGCCTCTGAAGTTAACTCTTACTTGTACATAGGCGAGCAAAAATCCGACGAGTGTTCCGATTGCGCCGACCGAAGTGCCTAACCAAATTGTGTTGAGAATTATCTGTCGGGTGTAATCATTTTCGACCACGTCACGAAGAACGTCTATACCGCCGGGTTGGAAGGATTTATATAGAACATTTCCAACCGGAATAAGAATTAAGACAGAGAGAATGAGTACTAGCACAAAGATTGCGATTTTGGTGAATAGATCTAGTTTCGCACTTTGGCTACGGATTGCCACAAATCTCCTCTGTTAGAGAAGAAGGATCCCCCCTTTTCGGGGAGATCCTTCTAATTACTGCTTATTAACCGCGGACCTGTGAGCGGTTGATGATTTCGTCATCAAAACGCTTTGTTAGATCAGGCTTGCGACTTCCGGCTTTCTCAAAGTCATAATCAACAAGATTGACTTTGCTTAGCGGGATGATCAATCGGTTGTACTTGGACTTCGGATTCGTTAGAGCCTGGTATGCCTGAGCTCCAACTCCGAGGTTTTGAGCATCAGATGAGAGTGCAAAGTCAATGAATGTCTTTGCAGCTAATGGGTTCTTTGCTCCTTTAACAAGCGCAACTCCACCAATCTCATAGCCAGTTCCTTCTGATGGGAAGCTATTCTTTAGCGGTAGTCCATTTTGGATACCTGCGATGCAGTCATGTGCAAAGACAAGACCGACTGCTACTTCACCTGAACCTGCAGCTCCAACAGGAGCAACACCGGAGCGTGAGTAGTAAAGAACATTCTTATGGAATTCCTTCATGTAATCCATCGCCTTGTCTTCAGAACCAAGACGCGCTACCTGTGTCCAGAAAGTTGTGAATGCTGTTCCCGAAGTTGCTGGGTGCGCAGTAAGAATCTGTCCCTTTAGCTTCGGATTCAATAGATCGGCCCAACTCTTTGGTTGGCGAATGCCAAGTTTGGCTAATACTTGGGTGTTAGAGCAGAAACCGAGCGCTCCAAGATATACACCGCTCCAGTAACCATCAGCATCGAGATATTTCTTCGGAATCATCTTTCGCGTTGGTGAGAGATACGCCTCGGTAAGTCCCATGTTTCGACCAACAACATATCCATCAGCAGGCCCTCCATGCCAGACATCAAACTCTGGGTTGTTCTTAAAGGCCTCGAGACGAGCAGGTACAAGTCCGGCAGATAAGCGGACAAACTTCGTCTCAACTCCGGTTATCTCTTTGAATTTTCTTGCCATTGCTGCGCACCAGGTTTCGGTGGCGCCGCAAACAACATTTAGGGTGCCGCTCAACTTGCGACCTTCAGCATATTGAAGCTTGCCACTTACGCGCTCGCACGTATAAGTAACACCTTTAATCGTACGAATTAGACCTTCGCGACCACACTGCGAACCTTTTAGATCGCGCGCCGCTTGAGCTGGCGCAATGGCCGCCATTAATGAAACTAGTAGGGTGGCGACTAGTCCAAATGCCACCGTTCCTCTCTTGGTCATATTTAGCCTTTCAGTTTCGAGGGGTACTGCTTACCCCGACACTAACAGGGCAGAAAAGGCTTGTCAGCGCCTCTTGCTTAGATAATTTGTGAAGACTTTATAACTATGTGTCTGGAGAACTCTGAACCTGGTGGGGCAGGTAGGGCTCGAACCTACGACGACCGGATTATGAGTCCGGGGCTCTAACCAACTGAGCTACTGCCCCCAACGCGGGTCTTGCGTTACTAGGAGATGATACTGAATTAACCCACCTGATTTACCGTAAGGATAGTCCCAGGAATTCCTGGCACCACACCTAGCGCATCAGTGCTCTGAATCTCGCCCACGGCATCGGTTACCACCATTAATCTAAATACATCATTTTCGTTCGCTTCTACAAAGAAATTCCAGGCGGCAAACCATCTTGAATTGTCGGAGGTCCCTTACCGCTAAGCAAAGAATTTTCGCGCGGGCCGGCTGCTCCAGCTAAGTTGAATGGGTACCCCCATAAACCATTTTCTCTGGGACCGTAAATCTGATTAGTCGAAGTATTCAGATAGAAATCTCCATCATGACCCACTGTAAAGTCGAGCGGATCCTTGCTTCCATAGTGCACGATTGAGAATTTGGATTCATTTAAAGTCGGAATTACAAATCTAATTAGCCGTTCGTTTCTTTTGCATTTGGTTTTTTGATTAGCAATCAACCTTGCCTTTCCAGACTTAATATTTACACAATTGCTCACTCGCTGTTTATCCAATGCCATTGCCCCTGGATTTGGCGATAAACAATGGTGCAAAAAGAGTTATGACAAGTCAACGTAAAAGAGAAGTTTCAGTCACAAGATAGAAGGTACTGAAAATGTTGGGAGGCTTTGAAGTTCCTGTAAATATTGCGACTTTCCCGCGACAAATACCTTTAGTTGCATGTTTTTCTTGATAACCTCGTTAAGTGAAACTTCCTCAAAAATTCCTGATAATCGCCATTTCCGTGACACTTCTCGGCATTTCCACTCCGGCTAAGGCTGAGTTCAGCTACGCATATCCAGTCTCGGGCTGTAAGACAGAATTTCCTTGGTACCACCATGATTATCCGGCTGCTGATATCAAGGCGAGGATGGGTTGTGCCTTTGTCGCGCCGATCGGTGGCGTGGTGCAAGATGTAAGTCGAAAGGATTTGTGGAGCGGCAAGACCAATTTGGGTAAGGATCGTGGGGGATTATCAGTTTCGATAATTGGCGATGATGGTGTTCGCTATTATGGATCGCATCTCTCTAAAGTTGAAGTCGGAATTGAGCCGGGAGTTCGCGTTGAAATAGGTCAGAAGTTGGGTGAAATCGGAAGAACTGGAAGCGCTCGCGGAATCCCACGGCCTCATCTTCATTTTGGAATTTCGTATCAGACCGAGCCCGGTGATTGGGAAATACGACGCGGCGCCATCAAACCTTGGAAGTTTCTAGCGGCTTGGAAAAAAGGTGAGAACCTTTCTCCGGTAAAAGCCGTAACTCGGGCGAAGAAGCGGGCCGGAAAATAAAAGCTAGTAAATAAAAAGGCCCCGGGTCTCCCCGAGGCCTTTTTGAAGAAAGTGGATTTAGTTAGCAACCACTTGGTCAGCCTGTGGGCCCTTTGGACCTTGGATGACTTCGAATGAAACTGACTGTCCCTCATCGAGTGACTTGTAGCCATTTCCCTGGATTGCCGAGTAGTGAACGAAGACGTCCTGTCCGCCGCCATCTACTGCGATGAAACCGAAACCCTTTTCAGAGTTGAACCACTTTACTTTGCCTGTTGCCATGTAGCTTTATTCCTTCAGTCTTAATGGGACAAACGAGATTTTCTAGCTTGTCAGTCTTCCCGTCTTCCAGACCAAACAAGCACAAGCAAGCGGTTTTCGAAAAGCGTTGGACTAGCGAGAAGCCTACCTTGATAAATGGCGCTCAATAACCCGAGTTTCAGATATGGACAACCTCATATAAAGAGGTGAAGATTGGCTCTGCTAACGGTTTTGAGCAGATGGGCTGGGGAAGGTCGCATCTGCTTGTAGATGCGGCTTGCTACCTCAAGGAGCTGCTATGAAGACGTTGCCGAGCGTTGGTTTCGGTCCCACCCATGGATACCTCTATATACATGCTGCCCCGAGGGCGGTACTTAGGAATCTTGAGTGGGGGATGGCTGAAGTTCTACAGATGCCAATTTCTCTCAAATGGGAGTCGCAACCGTTATTAAGTGGATCGTATCGAAGTGAAGTCTCATGGAATGGTCTTCAAGGTACGGGATCAAGTTTGGTCAGCACGCTAAAGGGTTGGCATTACATAACTTTTGAGTTGTTTGAATCGTCAAGCCAAGGAAGCGATGGCTCTCTATATATGTTCTCTCCCGAATTGGGACTTTTCCGCGGAACGGTCAGTCCAACTGGCGATTTAGTAATAAATGAGAATCAGATTCAAAAGATCTTAAGTGGAAACTTAAAACCGATGCATGCGCTTGAGGAAATAGAGAACTTGTTGGGAAAGAAATGGGATGATGCGCTCGATCCGTATCGCCACTTAGCAATGGGTGGGGAAGATGTGGATGCTAGGCTTTCGGTATGAATGGTGAAAATTCGCGCGAAAAATCAATCTCTTTGATTATTGCTGCGGCAATTGTTGCGCTAGCAATGGGTTTGGGACTTTCTCAAGTAGGTAAAGGATTTGCTTCACGATCAAGTGAGGGAATCACTGTCACCGGATCTGCTCGCGTTGATGCGGTCGCAGATAAAGTTGTCTGGCAGCTAAATGCTGAATTTGTATCGCCCACCCAGAGCGTTGCAGTCGCGCGGGTTACTTCTTCGGTTGAAGCAATCGTTAATTACTTAGTGGATGGCGGAATCCCAAATAGCGCGATTGAGTTCGGTTCACTATCTGCATATGGACAAGAGGAGTGGATGAATGGATCCAGCACCGGGCGAATTGCAAGTTATCGAGCTTCAAGAACAGTCACGGTTCGAACAGATGATGTTGCAAAGGTAAAAGAGTTGAGCACCAATATTGGTTCGCTCTTGGAAGCTGGCGTTAGCGTTTCGAATTACGGACCCCAGTACTATGTTTCAAAGTTAAATGAACTTCGCCCACAGCTATTGGAGCAAGCCGTAAAGGATGCCCAAGTTCGTGCCGAAGCGATTGTTGCCGCTACAGGTGGCAAAGTAGGGAACATAATGAGCGTGAGATCCGGGCCGTTCCAGGTCACTTCACCCGATTCGGTCGATACATCAGCTGGTGGTTTTTATGACACTTCGACTATCGATAAGACAATAACCTCAACTGTCACGGTCATATTCAAGGTCAAGTCGTAGTTCGGTTAACAAACCAAATCTGAACGCTAAGCGGCGCTACCTTGGTTCTATCGCTCGGTTTACAGAGTTGTGGCTCTAGTTCGGCAATCTGTTTTGCCGAATCAAATACGGTTCGAAAGCTATCTCCCCAAGTTTGATTTGGGAGCGTTACTTCCAAATCTTCAGGAGCGCTATTTAGTATTACAAAAAGTCCTTGTTTATGGGATGCATCTATCAAGAAGGCTAAGTGACGTGATGAGTCGTCTTGCCATGTATGAGATGTCATCTCAAGTCCATCTTTATTGAACCAGGCTAGATCTTTGCGCTTTGTTCCTTGGTCAAGGGCTCCGGTAAAGAATTCATCAATCACTTCTGCCATGTATGTAGTGCGAATTTTGGAGAGCGAACCAAGGGATTCAAGTAAATCGCTCTCTTTTTCAAAACTCTGCCAATCAAGAGTCCAGCCACCAAAAAAGTTTTCTGGCGCGTCCCAAGGAAGTTTTGGGTTTAACGAGTAGGCATTGTTCGAGCCTGATTGGGATCGTGCGACTTCATCACCCATGGTTAACATCGGCACACCGGATGAAATCATGAGAGTCGCCAATAGGGATTTTTTAAGAGTGGCTCTAATCGCACTAATGTTTTGATCTTCCGTCGGCCCCTCAATACCCACATTCCAAGAGCGATTCTGGTTACTGCCATCATTATTACCTTCTTGATTCATCTCATTATGTTTCTCTTGATACGAGACGAGGTCATTTAAGGTGAAACCATCATGTGCCGTTAAGAAATTAATCGAGCTCGTCGGTCCACGGAAATAGAAGATGTCATTTGAGCCCGCCAACCTAGAGGCGAGATCAGAAACGCCATTGCTATGTCCGCGAGCTGAATCAGCTAGCCAGAATTGTCGGACCGCGTCGCGATAAGCGTCATTCCACTCACGCCATGGATGCGGGAAGTCACCAAGGGCATATCCGGCAATGTCCCACGGCTCGGCAATCAACTTCCGCTCCCGCAAGATTGGATCAGCTGAAAGCGCGGAAATGAGCGGGCCATAAGTATCTATACCGCCATTGCGAGCCAGGGCGGTGGTCAAGTCAAAGCGGAAGCCGTCGACTCCAATGACTTCGCTCCACCAATGAAGAGAATCCATAATCATGCGAACCACGAAGGGCCTTCGAGTATCTAAAGTGTTTCCGCATCCAGTTACATCTTCGTATTGATCATCAACTAAGTGGCGATAGAAGGTCTTATTGTCGATTCCTCTAAAAGAGAGCGTGGGACCTGATTTACCCTCCTCGGCGGTATGGTTGTATACAACATCCAAAATAACTTCAATCCCAGCGCTGTGAAGCGCCGCAACGCTATCTTGCAACTCTTTAGCTGGATTATCTGTTGCTGCATAAGCGCGGTGCGGTGCTGAGAAAGCGATGGGGTTGTATCCCCAATGATTTACCCGGCCACGAGAACGGACCGAGGTCTCACTTAAGAAGTGATGGATCGGCAAAAGTTCGAGCGCTGTAACACCTAATTGTTTTAGATGTGCAATGACCGAGGGGTGTGCAAGAGCTTTGTATGTTCCGCGTTCACCTTCGGGTATTTCAAGATTTCTAAAAGTTAGTCCCTTTACATGAGCTTCGTAAATCAGAGTTCTATTCCATGGGGTGTTCGGTCGATGTATTACACGCGAGTTGGTTTCAGTAACTACGGATAAGGGAACGAATTGAGCGGAGTCTCTTCTATCTTGAATCTCTAGAAACCCGTTACCTAATTCATCTGTAGCCTCATGTCCGAAAATTTCGGGTGCACCTTTTAACTCTCCAGATAGCTGATGCGCATATGGATCAATAAGAAGTTTGTTTGGATTAAAGCGCCATCCTTGGTCAGGGCGCCATGGTCCGTAAACGCGATAGCCGTATCGCTGACCTGCCCTGATTCCGGCTAGATAGCCATGCCAGATCGGTCCATCTCGATGAGCGAGGGAGAAGCGAGTCTCGGTGAGCTCACCGCCTACTTCATTGAAGAGGCATAGTTCGACGGCATCTGCGGCGGGTGCCCAGAGCGTGAAGTTGGTTCCCTCAGCGGTAACTACAGCGCCCAGGGTTCGGGGATCGGCTGGCCTCACCTTGGTATCCAACCACTCAAGCGGCGGTGCGGAGTGCAACCTCCAATTGGAAGGGTTGGTTACTCGCCAGTAGCATCCGAGCATGAAGATCGCGATCTGCGTTAAGCAAGTTCCAGATTCGTGGGCCGAGAAGAAAATGGTCAACGGTCGCTTGGATCGCGAGAGCGTTGATGCAGTTCTAAATGATTTAGATGAATATGCAATCGAAGAAGCGCTTCGAATAGTAGAACCATTAAATGAAGGTAAAGAGAGCCCCGAACATACGATCACTCTCATCTCTATGGGACCAGAGCGAACTTCTGAGGCGATTCGAAAAGGTTTATCTATGGGAGCCGATAGTGGAGTTTTGGTCAGCGACCCAGCTTTGGCAGGTTCTGATGCAGTTGCGACAGCGAAGGTACTTTCAAAAGTGATTCAAGATGGCGGTTTTGATTTAGTTTTCTGTGGCACCGAATCGACTGATGCTCGTATGAGTGTAATTCCGGCGATGCTCGCCGAGACACTCGGTTGGGCACAACTCACCTTTGCAGGTTCAGTCAAAGTTGATGCCGGCGATAAGAGCGTTGAGATTGCCCGGATGACCGAGAGTGGCGTTGAAACAATGTCAGCGGCTTTTCCATGCATCGTTAGCGTGATTGAAAAGATTAACGAGCCGCGCTATCCATCTTTTAAGGGAATCATGGCTGCTAAGAAAAAACCGATCGAGACCAAGGCGCTTGCTGATATCGGTGTTAGTTCCGGAGAAGTTGGTACAACTGGCGCTTGGAGTGAAGTTCTCGAAGCGCAACCCCGGCCGCCGCGCGATAAGGGCGTAAAACTTGAGGATTCCGGTGACGGCGGAACCAAGTTAGCGGATTACTTGCTTGAGAAGCGGTTGGTGTAACTATGGCCAACATTCTCTTTCTCGTAGATCACGATGGTTCGAAAGTTGCCAAAACACCAGGCGAATTAGCAACCTTTGCAAAGCGCGCGGGAAGTGCGATCGGAGTAATTCTCGCTAATAACGGAGCAGGCGATGCACTTGCTGCGCAACTATCTGGGACTGAGATTGATCGATTGATAGTCGTAGAAAATGACGAGATTTCAAAGCACGGAATCGCCGCCGCGGTTTCTGCGCTGGCCCAAGTTGTTGCCAAGGAAAAACCTGAAGCGATCTTGGTTGCCTCATCAGCGCGCGGTAAAGAAATTGCTGGAAGATTGGCGCTTCGCATTGCCGGTGGCGTAATCACCGATGCAACCGACTTCCGTAGCGATTTATCAACGACTCAATCTGTTTTCGGCGGATCATTTACCGTAAACGCCAAAGTCAAAGTTGGAACTCCAGTCATATCAATTCGACCGAGCTCGATTGAAGCGGGAGTGGCTAGCGCCGCCGCGAGCATCGAAAAGCTCGAAGTTTCTATCGAAGCAAAAGACAAAACGGTGACGATTTCGAATTCTCAACCGCCCGTCAAAGGTGGTCGCCCTGATCTAACTGAGGCAAAGATTGTTATCTCAGGCGGACGAGGCACAAATGGAAACTTCGCTGAAGTTGAAGCGATGGCTGATCTAATTGGAGCGGCAGTTGGAGCATCGCGCGCTGCAACGGATGCAGGTTGGTATCCCCATACTCATCAAGTCGGCCAAACTGGAAAAACAGTTAGCCCACAGCTTTACATCGCTTGCGGAATTTCTGGAGCAATCCAACATCGTGCGGGTATGCAGACTTCTAAGACCATCGTTGCAATCAACAAGGATCCAGAAGCACCCATCTTCGATCTTGCGGATTTTGGCGTTGTCGGGGACTTATTTGCGGTTCTGCCTCAAGCGCGCGAGGCGCTCAAGGCAAAACGCGCATAACCTCACCGGTCACTCCCTCGCTTTAGAATTAAGCCATGCCGCGCGTCTATTTTGATAATGCTGCCACAACCCCAATAAGTGATGTGGCGCTACAAGCATTTGTCGATCAAGCCCGCGAACTAGGAAACCCCTCAAGTCTTCATGGCTATGGAAGAGAAGCCCGCAAGAACGTCGAAGAAGCCCGCGAACGGATAGCTGCCTTGGCTGGATGTGAAGCGAGCGAGGTAATTTTTACGGGAAGTGGAACTGAGGCCAATAATCTTGCAATAAAGGGAATTTTCTGGAAGCGACGAAGCGAGAATCCCAAGCGGCGCGTAATCATCATCTCGACCTTCGAACATCACGCCATCCTCGACCCAGTTCATTGGTTAGCTGAAGAAGAGGGAGCGGAGGTAATTGAAGTTCCAGTAACCCGCGAAGGTTTTATAAATTTCGAATTCCTTAAGAGCGCTTTAGAAAACCGAAGTGATGAGATTGCGTTAGTTAGCATCATCCACGCCAACAATGAAGTTGGAACAATCCAGCCAATAAGTGAGGTTGTGAAATTAGCCGAGAAGTATTCGATCCCAGTTCACACTGATGCGATCCAGAGTTTTGGGAAGATTCCCTTAAATTTCGCCGAGCTTGGGCTATTCGCAATGACGATAAGCGCTCATAAGATCGGCGGTCCAGTCGGCGTTGGTGCGCTAATTCTCAGGCGTGGGGTGGATGTCACTCCAATTCTTCATGGCGGCGGACAAGAGCGTGATATCCGGTCGGGAACTGTGAATGCCGCAGCCATAGTCGCTTTTGCTTCTGCGGCTCAAATTGCGATAAGAAATCGTGAAAAGAACGCCCTCTATGTTGCATCGCTACGAGATTCACTTAAAGAGACAATTAAGGCCGATGTTCCGGACGCAATCTTCAATGCAGCCGAAGGGGAACATCTCCCGGGAATTTTAAATGTGCGCTTTCCCAATACAGAAAGTGATTCGCTCTTACTTCTATTTGATGGCGAGGGAATTGCATGTTCGACCGGCTCGGCCTGCTCGGCCGGGGTACAACAACCAAGCCATGTACTACTTGCTATGGGCTTGAGCGAGAAAGAGGCTCGTTCCTCGCTTAGATTCTCACTCGGAGCTGAAAATTCCCGGTCTGATATCGATTATTTCCATACCTGTATCAAAAAGGTCATCGAGCGGGCGAGGGCTGCGTACCGGAGCACTGCATGAAATTAATTGCAGCAATGAGCGGAGGAGTCGACTCTGCCGTGGCTGCGGCGCGCGCCAAGGAAGCTGGCCATGAAGTTATAGGCGTTCATCTCGCGCTCTCAAAAAACCCAAAGAAATATCGCTCTGGCGCTCGTGGCTGTTGCACTATTGAAGATTCGCATGATGCCCGTAGAGCCGCAGATCGAATCGGTATCCCGTTTTATATCTGGGATATGTCCGATGAGTTCCATGAAAACGTGGTTGAGAATTTTCTTGCTGAGTATGCCAACGGTCGAACTCCGAATCCATGTCTGCGCTGCAACGAGAAAATCAAGTTTGCAGCCGTTTTAGATCGCGCAAAAGCAATGGGATTTGATGGAGTCGTCACTGGACATTATGCAATTACAAAGGAGAGCGATACGGGAAGATTGCTCTATCGCGCAATTGATCCACTGAAAGATCAATCATATGTTTTAGCAGTCTTAAATGGCGAACAACTACAAGGAGCGTTCTTCCCGCTCGGTGATACAACTAAGGAAAATGTGCGGAAAGAAGCCTCCGCACGCGGACTAACCGTTGCAAATAAACCAGATAGCCATGACATCTGTTTTGTGCCTTCTGGAGATAACGCAGGTTGGTTACGTGATCGCCTTGGTAGTGAGGTTGGTCCAATAGTTGATGAATCAGGAACCAAATTGGGTGAGCATAAGGGCGCCTATACCTACACAATCGGCCAGCGCCGTGGCTTAGGAATCACAATTCCGACTCCCACAGGCGAACCGCGCTACGTACTTCGCATTGAACCGAAGAGCAACACAGTTGTAGTCGGCGAGAAAGAGTCCCTTGCAATAAAAGCGATTAGCGGTGAGCGGGCAATTTGGTGCGGTCCGGCTGCAACCACACAAAGGGTGCGCGGTTTCGTACAAGTTCGGGCCCATGGCGAAGCCCATCCCTGCACCTATTGGAGCGAAACTGGTGAGAGTAGCTTGCACGCGGAGTTGGATGAGCCGATTTTTGGTCTAGCAACTGGACAAGCAATGGTTATTTATGACGGTGAGCGAGTAGTTGGTTCTGCGACGATTGCAGGCACAGCATGAGCGGAAAAGGTGATAGCGAAGTCCGAAGAAGTATGAGCGAACTTGCAGAAGAGATTCGCGACCATCAATATAGATATTACGTACAAGATAAACCCACAATCTCTGATGCTGAGTTTGATGCGCTCTGGCGAGAGTTAGAAAAATTAGAAGGCAAACATCCCGAACTTCGCGATCCCAATTCACCGACGTTAGAAGTCGGTGGAGGATTTGCGACTCACTTCACCCAATTTGATCATCACGAGCGGATGATGAGCCTTGATAATGTTTTCAGCTCCGATGAGTTAGAGGCCTGGTTTGAGCGAGTCAAAAAAGAAGATGATGGTTCGGCAAAGAGTTGGCTCTGTGAACTAAAAGTTGATGGACTTGCAATAAATCTTATTTACGAAGATGGAAAATTGGCGCGAGCTCTAACGCGCGGAAACGGTACGACTGGGGAAGATGTGACTGTAAATGTGCGTACCATTAAAGGAATACCAACTTCTCTAAAGGATTCCCAGCCACCAAAGCTTGTAGAGATAAGGGGGGAAATTTTCTTCCCGCTCCTTGCATTTAGCGAACTAAATGAGGGCTTAGAAGAGTCAGGAAAAACTACCTTTGCCAATCCGCGCAATGCGGCCGCAGGATCATTGCGACAGAAAGATCCAAGAGTCACCGCTAGCCGACCTTTGTCCTTAATAGTTCATGGGCTCGGAGCGGTCCAAGGGCGGGAATTTGCAACCCAGAGTGAGGCCTATGAACTATTGAAGAGTTGGGGGCTACCGACCTCAGAACGCTATCGAGTAGTCACCTCCCGGGCGGAAGTGCGTAAGTTCGTCGACTATTACTTGGAGCACCGCCACGATGTTGAGCATGAGATTGATGGGGTAGTAATAAAAGTAAATGAGCGCTCCGCCCAGCAAGTCATCGGCTCAACTTCTAGGGCGCCAAAGTGGGCGATTGCTTATAAGTATCCACCAGAAGAGGTGACCACAAAGTTAATTGATATTCGCGTTAGCGTTGGTAGGACCGGAAGAGTTACTCCATTTGGATTTATGGAACCAGTCAGAGTCGCAGGCTCAACTGTCACGAACGCAACTTTGCATAACATCGAAGAAGTTCGTCGCAAAGGCGTACTGATAGGCGATGTTGTTGTGCTCAGAAAAGCTGGAGATGTCATTCCTGAGATTCTCGGTCCAGTTGTAGAGCGACGGACGGGTAGCGAGCGCGAATTTGTAATGCCGAAGAAGTGTCCGGAATGCGGATCCTCACTGCGCGCCATGAGTGAAGGGGATGTTGATATCCGTTGTCCCAATTCGCAATCCTGTCCAGCTCAACTACGAGAGCGCATCTACTACATCGGCTCAAGAGCAGCGCTTGATATCGATGTGCTCGGATACGAAGCCGCCCAAGCTCTCTTGGATTCAAAATTGATTCGCGATGAAGGTGATCTATTCGACTTAGATGAGAAGTCGCTTATGAAGAGCGAATTCTTCAAGAAGAAAGATGGAACGATTGCGGCAAATGCTGAGAAACTTCTTGTAGCACTTGATATAGCCAAGTCTCGACCCTTATGGCGTGTTTTAGTCTCTCTTTCCATCAGACATGTCGGACCAACTGCAGCCCAGGCACTCTCTCGTGAATTTGGCTCCATTGATGCAATTGCTGGTGCTTCGACTACAGAACTATCTGCAATCGATGGCGTTGGAGAAGTGATTGCTGAGAGTATTCAAGATTGGTTCGCTGAGGATTGGCACCGGGAAATCATTGAGAAATGGCGCTCTGCTGGGGTGGCTCTCGAGAAAGTTGCAACTAGCTCAAAACCACAAACACTTGCCGGCAAGACGATTGTGGTAACGGGATCACTCGAGAATTTCTCTAGAGATGGCGTGACGGAGGCAATAACTGAAAGGGGCGGAAAAGCCGCTACCTCGGTTTCAAAAAAGACAGATTATGTTGTGGTGGGTGATTCCCCGGGTTCTAAGGCGAAGAAAGCCGAGGAACTAGGAGTTCGGGTTATAGGGGAGCGCGAATTTATGACTCTATTGGAGAAGGGTGAGCTCTAGGAGTTATTATGCGTTCTATGTTTAACAGAATGATTTCCGAACGAGCGGTCGAATTGTTTAGCGAAACCGGGCGCGAACTTCCGGCGCATCCTGTCTTCTTTGGCGGCCTCGCCTTTGGAATCTTGATGTTACTTCTCTATTTAGTATTGAGACTTGATAAAGATTAAGAACTGCGCACTCTTTGGTGGCACATTCGATCCATTCCACAATGGGCATTTACATCTCATTAAATCTTTATTGACATCGAGAAAATTCGACCGCTTAGTAGTTATACCAGCCGGCGATCCTTATCAAAAAAGTGGCTCAGCTCCGGCTTCTGACCGGTTAGCGATGGCTAAGTTAGCGCTAGAAGATGAAGCGATAACCATAAGCGATTGCGAGATTCGAAGAGCAGGTCCCTCATACGCAATAGATACCGTCAAGGAGATCAAAGAATTGATTCCAGCAGATCAATACACCTGGGTTATTGGAAGTGATGCTTTTGCTGGACTTACTTCTTGGGAGCGATTTGAAGAGTTAATTGGAATGGTTGATTTTCTTGTCGTCGTTCGCCCAGGTGCGAGCGATCTTCCTTTGACTTCAGGAGCCAGATTCGAGTTACTGGAAATTGGCGCGTTAGATATCTCGGCTACTGAGCTAAGGAGCCGTCTCAATCGCGGGGAAGATGTTGGCGCATATCTACCTGCGGGCGTCCTAAGTTACATAAAGGAGAAACACCTATATGGCGCCGCGTGACTCCACCTTGAAACACCTTGAGAGCGCTGCCGCAGCTGCGTTAGAGAAGCTTGGAAAAGACCTAGTGGCAATTGATTTAACTGAACAGATGGTGTTGAGCGAGGTTTTCTTACTGGTAAGCGGTGCAAATGAGCGACAGATTGATGCTATTGGCGATGAAGTTGAATTGAAATTGGCATTGTTAGGCGAGAAACCGCTCCGGCGCGAGAAATCTCCCCACTGGATTCTCCTTGATTATGAAGACCTTGTAGTGCATATCCAGACCGACGAAATTCGCCAGTACTACATGCTAGAGAAATTATGGAACGACTGTCCCAGGATCGAATTGATGGCAGTTAAAGACGATGAGAAGAAGAGGACGCGAGACTAATTATGAGACAGCGGATTGTTCTATGGCGCCATGGCCAAACTGATTGGAATCTTGCGAATCGATTCCAAGGCCATTCTGATATTCCATTAAATGAAACTGGACATTCCCAAGCTCGTAGAGCTGCGCCACTTCTCATGGGACTACGACCGGGCAAGATTGTTTGTAGTGATTTGATCCGAACCCAACAAACTGCAGCTGCACTAGCGGAAATCTCAAAACTTCCGGTTCATATCGATGCCGGGCTACGAGAAACAAATGGTGGTAAATGGGAAGGACGCACGGGCGATGAGAATCGCGCTGATGATTACGATCGATTTGTAAATTGGTTAGATGGTAATGATGAGCCCGCGGGCGATTTTGGCGAGCGACGAAGTGAGATTGCCGATCGCGCTGTCGCAGCTATAAATCGAGCGCTTGAGCCGTCGATATCCACTCTTATTGTGGTCACACATGGCGGAACGGCGAGAATTGTCATCGGAAAGATGCTCGCTCTCCCAATGAATCAGTGGGCAACAATTGGTGGACTTTCAAATGCTTCTTGGTCAATTCTGGAAACTGGCCATCACCGAAAAGGCTGGATCTTGGTTGAGCACAATGCCGGTTCGCTCCCCGAACCGATTTATGGAGAAGAAAGCGGCGCGTAATTGTTGTAAGGTGCCCATGTTTACGGGGCTATGGCGCAGCTGGTAGCGCACCTGCATGGCATGCAGGGGGTCAGGGGTTCAAGTCCCCTTAGCTCCACCATCAATAGTTAATAGAAATAGTTGAGAGATTGGAATCAAAGAGGAATAGAGCGATGAGTGATGCAAAGAGCGGTCGGGGACTCGCGCTACAGAAAATCCCATCCGGCTGGAGCGCGAAAAACTTGCCTGACCTTGAGGGCAAGAGATTTCTCATAACTGGTGCAACAAGTGGAATCGGTAAAGAGGCAGCCCGCGAACTGGCACGAGTAGGGGCGAAAGTCACAATTGCAGCTCGATCACTTGAAAAGGGAGAATCAGTCAAGAAGGAGCTATCAAGCGAACGGATTGATTTACTTGAATTAGACCTTGCAGATCTTGAGAGCGTGCGCCGCGCAGCGCGCAAGGTTGATTACGAGATTGATGTCTTGATATTAAATGCAGGAATCATGGCAATTCCATTACGGAAAACTAGCGATGACTTTGAGATGCAGATGGCGACAAATCATCTTGGTCACTTTGCCTTTGCTGGATTGATTCGAGAACGCGTCAAATCAAGAATCGTCTCAATCTCTAGCCAAGCCCATCGAATGGGCAATTTCGGGGATGGCACGGCTGGAGCCATTAGGGATATCTGTTTAGGAAGAAACAAGTACTCACCATGGGGCGCGTATGGCGCTAGTAAATTAGCAAATCTTCTCTTTACCTTTGAGTTAGCAAGGATTGCAAGTGCAAAAGAGTGGGGCCTCACCGCAATCGCAGCCCATCCAGGTTATTCCAACACTAATCTTCAAAGCGTTGCTCCGCAGATGAAAGGAAATATCTGGGAGGAGCGGAGCACTGCGTTAATAAATGGCGTAATTGCTCAATCTGCAGCGCGGGGAGCACTTCCAACTTTGTGCGCTGCGACATTCCCAAACCTTTATGGAGCATCCTTTATTGGACCAGATGGACTCTTCGAGATGCGCGGCTTTCCAAAGGCAGTGCGTGCTCGCTCCATTGCATATGATCAAGAACTGGCAAAAAATCTTTGGCAGGTAAGTGAAGAATTAACTGGCGTCGTTTGGCGGTAACCTACGCACATGCATGAGGCGTACGACATCAACCATGTTCAAGAAAAGTGGTTACCTATCTGGGATGAACTCGCGCCCTTCCGTTCTGGCAAAAAAGATGATCCGCGTCCTAAGAAGTATGTCCTTGACATGTTTCCTTATCCATCCGGGGATCTTCACATGGGCCACGCTGAGGCATATGCGCTCGGTGATGTCATTGCCCGGTACTGGGTACAAAAAGGATTTAACGTTATGCATCCAATTGGCTGGGATGCATTTGGACTACCCGCTGAAAATGCCGCGATTAAGCGGAATGAAGATCCAAGTATCTGGACTTATGAAAATATAAATACCCAGCGAGCTTCAATGCGTCGCTATGCATGCTCCTTTGATTGGGATCGAGTTCTTTATACCTGCGATCCTGAGTATTACCGCTGGAACCAGTGGATATTCTTGAAATTATTCGAACGTGGCCTGGCCTATCGTAAAGATTCGGCTGTTAATTGGTGTCCGGATTGTCAGACAGTTCTAGCAAATGAACAGGTTGTTGCCGGGCTCTGTGAACGATGCGATAACGCTGTCACTAAGAAGAAGTTAAACCAGTGGTACTTCAAGATCACTGATTACACCGAGAGATTACTTGCCGATATGGAGCAACTCGAGGGCAAGTGGCCGGAAAAAGTTCTCACCATGCAGCGAAATTGGATCGGTAAATCTTCGGGCGCCGAAGTCACGTTTGATATCGAAGGACGTAGCGAACCTGTTGTCATCTATACAACCCGACCAGATACTCTCTATGGCGCAACCTTTATGGTCGTTGCTGTAGATAGCGAGCTGGCGCGTGAACTTGTTGCAGGAACCTCTGTAGAGTCGAAATTCAACGAGTATTTCGATTCCGTTAAGGCGGCAAGCGATATCGATCGACTCTCAACAGAGCGGGCAAAGAGCGGAGTTTTCTTAGAGCGTTATGCAATAAATCCGGTTAATGGTGAGCGAATTCCTATTTGGGCGAGTGATTATGTCCTCGCCGATTATGGAACTGGCGCAATCATGGCGGTCCCAGCTCACGACCAGCGGGATTTAGATTTTGCCCGCGCTATGAAGCTTCCAGTTCGCGTTGTAGTAGAGACCGAAGGTGAGGATCCAGAAGCCACTGGGATTGCAACCGATGGCGATGGAAAGTTGGTTAATTCCGGTTCATTAAATGGGCTTGATACCGCTTCGGCTATAACAAAGGTAATCCAAGAGTTAGAGTCGAACGGCCTTGCTAAGGCATCCCAGAATTATCGCCTCCGCGATTGGTTGATTTCTCGCCAACGTTATTGGGGTACTCCGATCCCGATTATTCATTGCGAGAAGTGTGGCGAAGTACCAGTTCCACTTGAAGAGTTACCTGTCCGCTTACCAGATTCAAAGACGGTAGATCTAAAGCCAAAGGGAAGTTCACCACTAGCAACTGCAAGAGATTGGGTTAACGTCAAATGTCCCAAGTGCAGCCAACCAGCGCTTCGCGATACCGACACAATGGATACCTTTGTTGATTCATCCTGGTACTTCCTCCGTTACACCAGCGTTGATAAAGATGACCGAGCCTTTGATTTAGATGAGGTAAAGACCTGGCTCCCGGTTGATCAATATGTCGGGGGAGTAACGCATGCCATCCTTCATCTGCTCTATTCACGTTTCTTTACCAAGGCCCTTTTTGATATGGGACTGGTTGATTTCACTGAGCCATTTACCCGATTATTGAATCAAGGCATGGTGATCATGGATGGCTCGGCTATGAGCAAGAGCCGGGGAAATTTAGTTCGTCTATCGGACGAGCTTGAGCGACACGGGGTTGATGCCATTCGCTTATCGATGGTCTTCGCGGGCCCGCCGGAAGATGATGTGGATTGGGCCGATGTCTCACCATCAGGATCGGTTAAATTTCTAAATCGCGCTTGGCGACTCTCTGGAGATGTAAATAGTAAAGCTGGTGTGGATTTCAAGAGTGGTGACGTTGCGCTCCGCAAAATTACACATAAGGCGCTCCATGACATTTCTTTTGCCGTCGAATCATTCCGCTTTAATGTTGCGGTTGCGCGCATTATGGAATTGGTAAATGCAACTAGAAAGGCAATTGATAGCGGTTGTGGCTCGGCCGATCCTGCAGTTCGAGAGGCCACCGAAACAGTGGCCATCTCACTCTCGTTAATCGCTCCGTATACAGCCGAAGAGATGTGGGAGCGGTTAGGGCATAAGCCTTCCGTAGCCCTCGCCGGCTGGCCAGAAGTTGATCCGGCGCTGTTGACTGAGGACTCGGTCACCGCAATCTTCCAGGTAAATGGAAAAATCAAAAAACGTGTCGAGGTATCCCCCGGTATAAGCGATAAGGAACTTGAGGATATGGCCCTTAGCGATTCGGCGATTAAAGATGAGTTAAATGGCGCAGCACCGAAGAAGATAATTACTAAAGCGCCAAAATTTGTGAATATCGTTCTTTAATATCCACAGCCCCCAGATTTAAAGAACTATTCCCTTGAGTTCTCTGTTCTGATACGCCCATGAACTTATTGAAAGAGAAACTCGAAGATTTAAAATCACAGACGCTTGAATACACTACTGAACAAAGACGAGCCCTTATCGCACTCTCGCTAGTTGCAATCCTGATTGCCGGAGTCCTATTCCTCTCATCACGTGGTGAGGCTGTTGAAACTCCCGCGATAAAGGTTATTGAGAACACAGAATCAAAGATGTTACTGGTACATGTGGCTGGAGAAGTAAAGCGACCTGGTGTGTATCCCGTTATTGATGGCTCTCGCGTTGTCGATGCGTTATCCGCTGCGGGCGGCGCCAAAAAAGGCGTAGATCTCTCCGTAATTAATCTCGCTCGCAAGGTAGTAGATGGTGAACAGATATATCTCGGCGTTAAACCGGAGGAGAAGAAGAAGGTTAGCTCCAAATCCTTTAGCGGAACCGTCTATGTCAATCGCGCCAGCGTCTCCCAATTCGACTCACTCTCTGGGATTGGACCAGTCCTCGCCAGGCGAATCGTTGATTTTAGAAGTGCCAACGGGCCATTTGTAGATATCGCAGATCTGCAAAAAGTTCCGGGTATAGGAGAGAAAACTTTCGAGAGGATTAAGTCCCGACTCTCTCTTTGAGGCTGCATGCCCAATCTGAGATTACACACCAAGCGTTACCAATCCCTCGCACTTGCTATTGGAATCTGGGCGGGAATCGCACTCGCTGACGTATTCGAGCTAAAGGCGCTGCTTTTGGCGCCCATCTTGGCTCTCTTTCGAAATCGAGCCATTACTCCAGTTTTGATCGCATCCATGACTGGGGTAAGTGCACTACTTATTCATATGGCCGCGCTTGAATCAAGCGAACTCTCCAAATTTGCTCAATCCAATGTAAAAACTAATGTACAAATTGAAGGCGTAGTAAGTAGCGACTCTAGTAAAACTCGGCCAAGAGTGATTGGCTCAAGATTGACCGAATCTAAAACTACTTTCTTGATGCGCGCTGAATCTCTTGCCACCGATGAATTGCGGTACCGAATCCGTCTCCCTGTCCGTGTGATAGTAGAGTCCAAGGAGATATTAATCCCCGGTCAGCGAATCAAGTTATCAGGACAATTGATTGATTCAAAAGAGCGAAAAATTGCAGCACTTCTCATTGCCCAAGAAGATTCCCTGCGTTTAATAAGTTCACCAAAGTCATTAATGGCTTTGGAGCGAGTCCGTATTGCGCTACGCGAGGCGACTTCTGGAGTTGGTGGCGATTCTGCTGCACTTATTCCGGGTATGGTTATTGGGGATACCTCATTACAAAGTAGCGCCCTTTCAAAGCGGATGCTTGAGGCCGGTCTCTCTCATCTAACTGCGGTGAGTGGCGCAAATTTTGCGATTGTTAGCGCATTTCTCTTTGCCATTATCGGCTTTTTCATTCCTAATCGAACGATTCAGAGTTCAATCACAATATTTGCCCTTGTCATCTTTGTGCTTCTTGTTCGACCTACTCCATCGGTGTTAAGAGCTGGAGTTATGGCCGCTGTATTCCTAGTAGCGAAGTTGAGCGGTCGCCGCAACGCAGGAGTTAATTCTCTAGCGGTTGCCATCTCACTCTTACTATTAATTAATCCATTTCAGGCCTTCGAAGCGGGCTTCATCTTGAGCGTACTTGCGACAAGCGGGCTAATTTTCTTTGCTCCAAAGATTGCCGCTCGTATACCTGGCCCCAAAGCAGTGGGTGAATTGATCTCAATACCTACGGCTGCGACCTTGTTCTGTGCTCCTTATTTAATGGTCATTTCAGGTGGGCTAAAACTAGGGACGGTTTTACTCAACATCCTGGTAGCTCCAGTAGTTCCATTTGTAACAATCTTCGGTTTCATTGCCACGTTGCTGATACTTCCAGTCGCGCCAGCGGCTCGCTTTCTTCTTGAGATTGCAAATATCGGAACAAGTTGGATTGTTTACATCTCCAGATGGAGTGAGTCGATGCCTGCTCTAGTCACGAGCGCTCCGGTAATTCTTCTTATTGGAACTTTACTGACGCTTCGTAGATTCCTAGGAGGGAAGGTAGCAATCCTCGCGCTGCTAGCGCTGCTAGCAATTGGCTCGAGCCAGCGGTTCATTTTTCCGGGAAGTAATTGGAGAGTCGGTCAATGTGATGTGGGGCAAGGCGATGCGCTCTTGATAAATCTTGGCGGGGGATCAGCCATCCTCTTTGACGCAGGTCCAGATCCGCGTTTGCTTGATCGCTGCCTAGATCAATTCCATGTTAAACGGCTCCCATTGGTTGTAATCAGCCATATTCATGCCGATCACTATCAAGGATTTACTGGAATCGGCGGTCGAGAAGTAGGTGAGGTTTGGTTGAATCGCGAAGTTGATTTATTTGATTCAATTCAAGAGAGAATTGCTCGGAGTGGTCAGCGTTTTGAAATAGGGAATACGACGCTGGAGATTATCTGGCCCGAGACTGGCGTAGAGAGTTTTGACTCCATTTCTGGCGATGGTTCTACTGAAAATAACCGGAGCGTTGTAGCCATAGTTGATGTAGCGCAAGTTCGAATCTTGATAACCGGGGATATAGAACCTGGGGCGCAAAGAGAGTTACTTGGTTATCTAGAAGGAGTTGATGTCATTAAGGTTCCGCATCATGGCTCAAAACATCAGGAGCCAAAGTTTTTTGAGGGTGCGTCACTCTTCCTAGTTAGCGTGGGGCGTAACTCTTACGGTCATCCAGATAACGGGCTAATATCAAGCCTAGAGAGCAAAGGCAGCGTCTTTAGAAGCGATAAGGATGGTGCAATTGCCCTAAGTTGGCAGGTAGATGATTCTGCCCGGCCGATATTCTCTGCCCGGCGACTAGGAAAGGAGTGGTGGCGGATTTCATGGCATTAAACCCACTACTTCTTATTCATGGCGGCGAAGCTGCGCTTTCGGATCGGGCGTTAAATGAAGCTTTGGAAGCGCGAAGAGATTTTGAGCGGACGAATCTAGTTGGTGGAGAGTTAGAAGTTGGTCGCTACGGAGAAGTAATCGCTCCATCGCTATTCTCCGAAAAGCGCGTTGTGATTCTGCGCGACCTCCAAGATGTACCGGCCGAAGTTGGAGAAGAAATCCTAGAGGGTTTTGATGCGATAGATCCCAATACCCATCTGATTTTTCTTCATAAAGGTGGCGTCAAAGGCAAAGGTTTAGTTGAGAAGATCAAGAAGTTAAAGGCGGAGTACATTGCCTGTGAACCCTTGAAGAAGCAGAGCGAGAAAGAGGAGTTTGTCCGCCAAGAATTCACTAGGCATGGAAGAAAGATTTCTAGCGCTGCTGTATCGGCGCTAGTTAGCGCAACTGGAAGCGATACCCGGGAGTTAGCTGCGGCTTGTAGCCAAATCTCCTTTGATACCAATGCCGGTAAGGCGGTCATCGATGATGGAGATATTGCTAATTACTACCAAGGCCGAGTTGAAGCCACTGGATTTGATGTTGCTGATGCTGTGATTGCCGGGGATGTTCGGGGGACCTTGATCTCGCTAAGAAATGCCTTGGATACGGGCACCGATCCAGTAATGATTGTCTCAGCCGTTGCAAACGGAGTTCGCGCTCTTGCAAAAGTCTCGGACTTGCCTCGCCATGCAAAATCCTTTGAGGTCGCTGGCAAATTGGGGCTTGCTCCATGGCAGATCGATAAAGCGCGGCGACAACTAACAAAGTGGCGCCCGGGAATGATCACTTTTGCTATTGAGGAATTGGTCAGGGCCGATGTTGGTGTAAAGGGCGGCGAGGCCGCTCCGATCTATGCCTTGGAACGGGCGATGGTTTCGATTGCCAAGAATGTGGCTTCAGGAGGCTCGGTTTGAGCCTTCCACGGTGCTGCTGATACCCTTCGGCGCTCGTAAAAACGGGTAATCAAGCGGGTAAAAGGCACGCAAAGGAAGGCAGTTTCGTGGCAAATATCAAGTCTCAAATTAAGCGAATCAAGACCAACGAGAAAGCAAGACTTCGTAATAAGTCGGTCCGTTCGTCATTTAAGACCGCTATTCGTCGCTTCCGCGATGCCGTCTCTTCAGGAGATAGCCAGACCATCGCAACCGAACTTAAGAGCGCTTCACGTGAATTGGATGTTGCGGTTTCAAAGGGCGTCATTCATGCCAACCAAGCTGCGAACAAGAAGTCGGCTATGGCAAAAGCTGCCCATAAAGCCGGCGTTCGCTAAACCCCGTATCAATAAGAACTAGGCGGACGAGCGATGCCCGCTATTCCATTAAATAAGGCGCCACAGCCTTCAAAGACTGATCCTGCGCAGATTCGTAATTTCTGCATCATCGCACATATTGATCACGGCAAATCGACTTTAGCTGATCGAATGCTTGGAATTACCGGCGTGGTTGAAGCGCGCAATATGCGCGAGCAATATCTCGATCGAATGGATATTGAACGAGAGCGTGGAATAACCATCAAGAGCCAGGCCGTTCGCCTTCCATGGAAATCTGGGATAGATGGCAAGGAATACATACTTAACATGATCGACACCCCGGGCCATGTTGATTTCACTTATGAAGTCTCAAGATCACTTGCCGCCTGCGAAGGTGCGATTTTATTGGTGGATTGCGCCCAAGGTATCGAAGCCCAGACTCTTGCAAATCTCTATTTAGCGATGGAGAACGAGCTAACTATTATTCCAGTCCTAAATAAGATTGATCTACCCGCTGCGCAACCAGATAAGTTTGCAGAAGAGCTTGCAAAACTTGTTGGATGTAAACCATCGGACTGCCTCCGCGTATCAGGAAAGACTGGTGCAGGAGTTGAAGAGTTGCTCGATCAAATCGTTGCCCAGATTCCTGCTCCCATAGGTTCTGCAAATGCCCCGGCGCGCGCACTTATCTTTGACTCGGTTTACGACACATATAGAGGCGTAGTTACTTATGTGCGCGTCTTCGATGGAAAACTCTCACCGCGCGAGCAGATTCAGATGGTTTCAACTGGCGTTCGCCACGAACTACTAGATATCGGAGTTATCTCCCCAGAACCAGTCTCTAGCGCCGGAATTGGCGTGGGCGAAGTGGGCTACTTGATTACTGGCGTTAAAGATGTTCGTCTCTCAAGAGTCGGCGATACCGTTACTTCGTATCACAACCCCGCTAAAGAAGCGCTTGGTGGATATAAAGATCCAAAGCCGATGGTTTTTTCTGGGCTCTATCCAATCGATGGCGATGACTATCCAATTCTCCGTGATGCCTTAGATAAGTTGCAGCTAAATGATGCTGCCCTAGTTTATGAACCCGAGACTTCTGTTGCGCTTGGTTTTGGCTTTAGGTGCGGTTTCTTAGGCCTACTTCATATGGAGATTGTGCGCGAACGGCTAGAGCGCGAATTTAATCTCTCACTGATTTCTACCGCACCCAACGTGGTCTATCGAGTATTCCTTGAAGATGGCAGCGAAAGAACCGTCACTAACCCTAGTGAGTACCCAAATGGAAAAGTTGCAAGAGTTCTAGAGCCGATAGTTAAGGCAACAATTCTCTCGCCCACTGATTACATCGGAACAATTATGGAGCTCTGCCAATCACGCCGCGGAACTTTAGGTGGCATGGATTATCTATCTGAAGATCGCGTTGAGATTCGCTACACCCTTCCGCTCGCTGAGATCGTCTTTGACTTCTTTGACCAACTTAAATCACGCACAAAGGGTTATGCCTCTTTGGATTATGAACCTATCGGAGAAGCAGAAGGCGATCTTGTAAAGGTGGACATCCTGCTACAGGGGGATACCGTTGATGCATTTAGCTCAATTGTGCATCGTGATAAGTCTTATCCATATGGAGTAATGATGACTACGAAATTGCGTGAGTTAATCCCTAGGCAGCAATTCGAAGTACCAATTCAAGCCGCTATTGGCGCGAAGATAATTGCCCGCGAGAATATTCGTGCAATCCGAAAAGATGTTCTTGCAAAGTGTTACGGTGGCGATATCACTCGAAAGCGTAAACTCTTAGAGAAGCAGAAAGAGGGAAAGAAGCGAATGAAGATGGTGGGCAAGGTAGAGGTCCCACAAGAAGCCTTCATCGCCGCGCTCTCCACAAACTCGGATGGCGAAAGTGGAAAAACCAAGAAGTAGCGCTGTCGGCGCGCTCTCGTTCTATATACATATCCCATATTGCGTAAAGCGCTGCGGATACTGTGACTTCAATACTTATACGCCTCAGGAACTCAATACTGCAAACCTATCTCTGATCACCACTCCCTTCATAGACGCGGTTTTGCGTGAGATAGAAATGGCCAAGAAGTTCGTTGGCGCCTTGGATGTCCCAACCATCTTCTTCGGCGGGGGCACGCCATCGCTGATACCGAGTAGCGAAATTGCCCGGGTAATTAGCAAAGTCCGGGGCGAGTTCAACCTTGAGCCTGGAGCTGAGATAACTCTTGAGGCCAATCCAGATACTTTGTCAGCGAGTTATCTTGATGAACTTGTTGTCGCCGGCGTAAATCGAATCTCGCTCGGTATGCAATCCGCTGTTCCTCATGTCTTAGCTGCGCTTGATCGTACTCATGACCCTGAGAATGTTATTAAGGCATGCAAACTTGTTAAGGATGCAGGGATAGATCACCTAAGCGTCGATTTAATTTATGGTGTTCCTGGTGAAACTATCGAAGATTGGCAGACCTCTTATGAGAGCGCGCTATCACTCCCAATTGATCACATCAGCGCATATGCGCTTATTGTCGAAACCGGTACAAAGTTGGCAGCGCGCGTGAAGCGAGGGGAGTTATTAATCCCACCAGATGATGAAACTGCTGAAAAGTATCTAACCTTTGATGAAGCCGCACAGCAAAGAGGATTTAATTGGTATGAATTGAGCAATTGGGCAAAACCTGGTGGCGAGTGCCGTCACAACATTACATATTGGAATGGATCGCAATGGTGGGGAGTGGGCCCAGGCGCGCACTCTTATTTCGCAGGAAAACGTTGGTGGAATGTGAAGCATCCCAATACTTATCAAAACGCATTGGCTAGCGGTAATTCGCCGGAAGCTAGTAGCGAGCTCCTCTCTGAGGCGAATAAGCGCGATGAATTTGTAATGTTGCAGATTCGCATGAGTGAGGGAATTTCACTTAGCGACCTCACCCAGGAAGAGATGGCAAAGGTCGCCAAGTATCGAGATTCCGGCCATATCGAGGGCGCCAATTGGGATGCAGGCCATCTTGTTCTGTCGAGAACTGGGCGGCTGATAGCCGATCGAATCGTGCGCGAAATGCTGGTGTAGTAACTTCACTTCCTATGCAAACCGCCCATACCGTCATCACCCTTTTGCTTGCCGTCATCTTTCTCATTGCTGGGCTATCAAAGGCGAGTGGCTCCTCTGCCGGCCTCTCTGGAACTAGAGATATCAACTTCCCTGATGGCTTTGCCCGTTTAGTTGGAATGCTTGAGACGCTAGCTGCGCTAAGCCTGGTGATTGGTTTCGCTCTGGAGAACAAGGATTTGAAAATCTACGGCTTTATTTTCCTCTGGGTAATAATGGCTGGCGCAATCTTCTTCCACTTCCGCGCGAACAAGGCAAAGACCGCTTTTCCTGCGATGCTGCTCTTGATTCTGACCACTTTTGGGATTGCAACTATCTAGGGGTTACGGATTAATGGTCCTAAATAAAGACTTGAATAAAGAATCGAATATCGAGACGCGCCAGTTAGAAATCTTACGTGCGATTGTCGATGAATACGTTGCAACAGAAGAACCGGTTGGCTCTCGCGCCATCGCAGAACGCCACGGTCTCGGGATTTCATCAGCAACGATTCGAAATGAAATGTCAGTTTTGGAGAGTGCTGGGCTAATTACCCAGCCACATACCAGCGCAGGGCGTATCCCCACAGATAAGGGTTATCGGATATTTGTCGATAAGTTGGCGAAGGTAAAGCCGCTCTCAACAGCGGAAAGACGCGCTATCGAAACTTTCTTAGAAGGCGCGAATGACTTAGATGATGTTGTCATGCGTACAGTTCGACTCCTCGCCCAAGTAACTAAACAGGTCGCGGTCGTTCAATATCCGTCAATCACTAAATCAAAGGTCCGTCATATTGAATTAGTTTTGCTAAATCAGACTCGAATAATGTTGGTATTGATTACAAATACCGGGCGCGTGGAGCAACGCGTGCTCGAGCTTCCACATCCCATCACTGATCAAATGCTGGGAGATCTGAAGAATCGACTTAATTCAGTTGTAGCTGGTCGGAACATGGCAGATGTATTGAGCTCACTTGAAAGTCTTCTTGAGGCCTTTCCGCGGAATGAACGAACTTCAGTTGCCTTGATAATCTCTAACTTGATTGAGATGTCGCTCGAGCGAGCCGAAGAGAGAGTAGCAATCGCTGGGACTGCGAATTTGGCAAGATCAGGTGATGCATCGTCCTCGGATATCCATGCAGTTCTCGAAGCTTTGGAAGAGCAAGTTGTTCTCCTTCGTCTCTTGAGTGACTCCAGTGACTCAATGCGTATTCGAATCGGAACCGAGCAACCGGATAAGAGCTTGAAGAGCACAAGCTTGGTAAGCATTGGATATGGCGATGATGGGAATTCCTTGGGAGCCCTTGGCGTTATTGGCCCTACGCGGATGGACTACTCCGCATCTATGTCAGCGGTGCAATCAGTTGCTCGCTATGTAGGGCGATTCCTAAATGAGGGCAGATAATGGCTGATCATTACGCGACGCTTGGCGTGGATAGAGGCGCATCCTCAGATGAGATTAAGCGGGCCTATCGAAAGTTAGCGCGCGAGATGCATCCAGATGTTAATCCGGATCCAAAAGTTCAAGATCGCTTTAAAGAGATAACGGCTGCTTATGAAGTACTAAGTGATCCAGAGAAGCGAAGTTCTTATGACCGAGGTGGCGATGGATTCTCGGGGTTTGGTGGTGGCTTCGGCGGATTTAGTGACATCATGGATGCGTTCTTTGGTGGCGGTGGCGCGCCAAGAGGGCCACGCCCAAGGATGCGCCAAGGACAAGATGCGCTGATTCGCGTTGAAATCGATTTAAATCAAGCCTGTTTTGGAGTCTCAAAGTCAATCGGAGTAGAGACCGCTGTTATTTGTGACAAATGCGGTGGTGATGGATGTGAATCTGGAAGCTCACCGCGTACTTGCGATATCTGTAAAGGAAGAGGTGAAGTCCAACAAGTAACCCGTTCATTCATCGGACAAGTAATGACATCTAGACCATGCGGTACCTGTCAAGGCTTCGGAACTGTAATTCCAAATCCATGTCGGGAGTGCGCTGGTGATGGACGAGTTCGCGCAAAACGCAATATCGATGTGAAAATTCCGGCCGGAGTAGAAACTGGAAATCGGATTCAATTAAGTGGCCAGGGAGAAGTTGGTGCCGGAGGCGGCCCGGCCGGTGATTTATATGTAGAAATAATTGTGGCTGACCATGATTTCTTAGTTCGGGATGGAGATGACCTTCATCTTCAATTAAATGTTCCGATGACCGGGGCGGCGCTAGGAACGAAGATGAAAGTTGAGACTCTTGACGAGGAGATTGAAGTCGAAGTTAACCCCGGAACCCAGAGCGGGGAGATGATCCCAGTTAAAAGTAAGGGTATGACTCGACTTCGAAGCGGTTCGCGTGGCGACTTATTTGTACATATAAATGTAGAGATTCCTACCAGGCTCTCTAAGGCGGAATCCGAGCTACTGAAGTCATTTGCGGAGTTACGCGGCGAGAAAACTATTGGTGGCCAAGTTCGAAGAAATAGCGACTCAAGTCTCTTTGCAAAGTTTAAAGAGGCTTTTCGAGGGTAGATGCTTCCGTTATTTATTGTCGAGAATATTCCTGATCGTGGCGATCTAGTCATCGAGGGCGATGAGGCGCATCACGCAGCTTCGGCATCCCGAATCAAAGTGGGCGAGCGGGTCGCAGTAACAAATGGTGCAGGTCGTCGCGCAGAGGTTGAAGTGCTAGATATAAATAAGCGGAACATCGGCTGTCGCATCCTGGATGTGGTCGATGAGCCGAGAGCAAGGACAATACTTATAGTTATACAAGCGCTCACTAAGGGCGATCGAGCGCGCGAGACCCTTGAACTATTAACCGAAGGTGGGGCCGACATCATCATTCCATGGTCGGCTTCGCGATCCATTGGACAATGGAAGGAAGATAAAGATGCGCTCTCCAAGTGGCGCTCATGGGCTCGGGAGGCAACCAAACAGTCGCGTCGGACATGGATTCCGCAAATATTGGATATTCACTCAACATCACAAGTCAAAGAGCGGATCGAAGATAGTGAATTTTCGCTAATGCTCCATGAATCTGGTGTGAACAAATTCTCTGATGTTGTTACCGGAAAACCCCCTCGTGAAGTAAATCTGATTATTGGGCCAGAAGGCGGAATTTCCGATGATGAGGCTGCGCTCTTTGAGAAGGCGGGGGCGCAATCTGTAGTTCTTGGTAAACCGGTGTTTCGCTCCGCGCATGCTGGCGTCGCAGCACTTGCCGCAGTTCAAAGTGGATTCGGAATCTGGTAGAACCTATTCATGAATTGCATATTTTGTAAGATTATTGCCGGCGAGATTCCCGCTAACTTACTAGTTGATAACAACGACTTAGTTGCATTTCCCGATTTAAATCCGCAAGCACCGACTCACATTTTGATAGTTCCGAAAAGACATGTGGAGAACGCTGCCGAACTTGCAGAAGTTCAACCAAGCGCGCTCGCAGAACTCTTTAAGGCAGCTAAGAAACTCTCAGTCGATTTGAATTTGCCGGGCTATCGAACCGTCTTCAATACTGGTGAGGCGGCTGGTCAATCGGTATTTCACGCTCACTTACATCTCCTTGGCGGAAGAGCGTTCGGTTGGCCCCCTGGTTAAGGCAAGCGCATCCAGAAGTCACAGGACTAGAATGGGGCTAATGGAGAGAACGGTTCTAACGCTTCCCGAAGATATCCCAAGCGTTGCCCTAACTGGACCAAATGATTCATACATCCGCGCTATCGAGAAGTCTTTTCCGGAGGTAGCGGTTACTGTCAGAGGCAACGAGGTAATTCTTCGCGGCCCAACTGGCTCGGTCCAGAACGTCCAGAAGCTAGTTGCAAACTTCCTTTCGGTGGTTCGAGCGGGACAGCCTTTAAGTGATGATGCGGTGCGACGTTCAATCGCGATGATTCTCGGTGACGGCAATGAGACCCCAGCTGAAGTTCTGACGCTAAATATTCTCAGCAATCGCGGCAAAACAATCCGACCAAAAACGGTAAATCAGAAGCGCTATGTAGATGCCATAGATAAGAACACAATTACCTTTGGAATTGGTCCGGCTGGAACTGGAAAGACATACCTTGCGATGGCCAAGGCGGTTCAGGCTCTTCAATCAAAGCAAGTAAATCGAATAATTCTCACTCGTCCTGCTGTTGAGGCTGGCGAGCGGTTAGGTTTCCTACCGGGAACGCTTCACGAAAAGATTGATCCTTATCTTCGTCCACTCTTTGATGCTCTTCATGACATGCTAGATCCAGATGCGATTCCTAGGTTGATGTCATCGGGAACTATCGAAGTCGCGCCGCTTGCTTATATGCGCGGCCGAACACTAAATGATTCATTCATAATTCTCGATGAAGCTCAGAACACCTCCCCAGAACAGATGAAGATGTTCCTAACTCGTCTGGGTTTTGGATCAAAGATGGTAGTGACCGGGGATATCACCCAGATCGATCTTCCCAATCATCAGGAATCAGGACTTCAAATCGTTCGTTCCATCTTGGAAGGAATCACAGATATCTCTTTCATGGATCTAACCTCAGAAGACGTCGTACGCCATAGATTGGTGAGTGAGATTGTTGACGCGTATGGAAGATTTGACTCTCATGTAGATGGAAACCGTGCTGCGCGGCGCGCTAATAAGCCACGCTCGTTAAGGAGTGATCGCTAACCGCAGTCGTTGACTGCCGGCGCTATGAACATTGAACTCACAAACCTTGCTACTGTGAAGTGTGACGAGGGGCGAATCAAAGGGGTGGCGCAATACTCACTAGAACGCCTCGGAATCCATCCAGATTCAGAGCTGAGCATCTCAATTGTTGATGAATCTGAGATGAGTACTCTGCATCTCCAGTGGATGGATGAGCCTGGTGCGACCGATGTCCTCTCATTTCCGATGGATGAAATGAAGCCAAATTCGGCGGCTGATGGACCGGGCGTACTCGGGGATATCGTTCTCTGTCCAGGTTATGCAGAGCTTCAAGCCAAGGAGGCGGGCCACTCATTGCAAGATGAGCTAGAGCTCTTAACTATCCACGGCGTGCTGCACTTGCTCGGATACGACCATCGGGAAAGTGAAGAGAAAGAAGTCATGTTTTCTCTACAAGATGATTACTTGAAAGGTTGGCGGATTCAAGCGTGAGCATTTTGGTCATCTCAGTTGTTGTTGCATTACTCCTTTTTGCCGGCTTCTTAGCTGGAAGCGAGAGCGCGATAAATTCGATTTCGCGTGTCTTCGTTGAAGAACTTGAGAGTAAATCCTCAAAGCGAGCGGCATGGGTACAGCGAGTTCTCTCTGAACCAGCGCGATATTTAAATGTTGTCTTGTTCGTTCGAAAGGCCGCGGAATTGACCGCAACTGTGATTGTGGCAGAAGCGCTAATTGATCTCTTTGCTTCCTTAGCTGTTGCGATGAGCGTCTCGGTTGGCGCGATGCTAGTTCTCTCATTTGTTGTAGTTGGAGTAGGGCCTAGAACTTTAGGAAAACAACATGCCGGTGCCTGGATAGTACCTGCGAGTATCACGGCGGTAATTCTCTCCAAGATACTTGGACCGATAACAAAGCTTCTGATTGCGGTTGGAAATGCCATAACTCCTGGTAGGGGTTTTAAGACCGGTCCATTTGCTAACGAAGCAGAACTTCGAGATCTAGTAGATCAAGCGCATGAGCGTGGCTTAGTGGAAGAGTCTGAGCACGAGATGATCCACTCGGTCTTTGAGTTGGGCGATACCTTGGTGCGCGAATTAATGGTTCCTAGAACTGAAATGGTTTGGATCGAAGGAAGTAAGAATCTCCGCCAGGGACTTTCCCTCGCGCTAAGGTCTGGGTTTACGAGAATCCCAGTTATCGGCGAGAACCTCGACACAATAATGGGAATTGCTTATGTAAAGGACTTAGCAAAGCGGACCCTTGAATATCGTGAGTCCGAACAGACCGAATTAGTCTCAGATCATGTCCGGCCCGCAACCTTTATTCCCGAGACAAAGACGGCGGCTGAGCTGTTGAAGGAGATGCAGCGCGACCAGATTCATCTCGCAATTGTGGTTGATGAGTATGGCGGCACCGCAGGCTTAATTACTATCGAAGATCTGCTAGAAGAGATCGTCGGTGAAATCGCTGATGAGTATGACGATGTTCTAGAAGAAATCGAATGGCTCGAGGAGGGTAAAAAAGCGCGAGTCTCAGCGCGGCTTCACATTGAGGACTTAGCAGATCATCTTGATATTGAGTTTGAGAAAGATGAACTTGAGGAAGTCGATACGGTTGGCGGTTATATGGCCAAACTCTTGGGTCGAGTACCTATTCCCGGTAGCGAGATTGAACTAAGCGGATGGAAAATCACAGCAGAACGTCATGTTGGCAGGAGGCACCGAATTGGAACAGTTCTGGTGGAGCGCGGTAGCACGGAAGTAAAGCCTTAAGGTCTCCTAGTGCGCATTCTCCGTTTCACTCCACCAACAGGTTCAAACTTGGGAAGCGACCCGCTATTTGGCATCCTCGAAGATAACTCAACTATTCGACTTGTAAATGGTGATCCACTTTATTCCGGGATTCAAATTAGAGAGGAACGAATTTCACTCGAGAGCGTTCGAATCTTGGCGCCCGTGATTCCAAGGAGCAAAGTTGTCTGCGTTGGTAAAAACTACGCCGATCATGCTGCCGAGATGGGGGGAGAGGTCCCCAAAGAGCCAATCATCTTCCTCAAGCCAAATACATCTGTGATTGGCCCTAATGACCTCATCAACTGGCCCATCCAGAGCGAGCGAGTTGATCATGAGGCTGAATTAGCGATTGTGATTTCGCGAATCTGCAAAGACGTTCCGAAAGAGCGGTACAAAGATGTGATTTTTGGATACACCATTGCCAATGACGTTACTGCTCGTGATATTCAAAAGGGCGATGGCCAATGGACCCGAGGCAAGAGCTTCGATACTTTCTGCCCAATCGGTCCTTGGATTGATACCGATTTTCTTCCTGCTAAACAGCGCATCACCGCCGAGGTTGATGGCGAGATAAAGCAAGACGCACATCTAGATGAAATGGTCTTTGATATCCCAACAATCATTAACTTTATAACTAGCGCGATGACACTTTTGCCTGGTGATGTAATTCTTACCGGAACTCCAGCCGGCATAGGACCAGTAATTCCCGGTAAAGAAGTTAAGATTGCCATTGAAGGTTTAGGCGAACTTACGAATCGAGTATCTGCGCGTGGCTGATTTGGCAAAGAGAGAAATCCGGACAAGGTTTGCACCCTCACCGACTGGTGATTTGCATGTAGGAAATATCCGCACTGCTCTATTTGATTGGGCTTACGCCCGGCATACTGGCGGAAAGTTGATTTTTCGTATTGAAGATACCGATAGAGAACGCGTTACTGATGAATACATAGCTCGCGCTATCGATACCTTGAAATGGTTGGGACTTAACTGGGATGAGGGCCCTGAAGTTGGCGGCCCCTTCGGCCCGTATCTCCAATCCCAGCGTCTTGAGATATACACCGATTGGGCCAAAACCTTTCTTAAAAATGGCGATGCTTATAACTGTTACTGCTCAACAGAGGAGCTCGAAGCGCGGCGTGAAGCACAGCGTCAGGCCAATCAAGCGCCCGGTTATGACGGTAAATGCCGCTCGCTTACGGGTGAGGAAATTTCAAGGTACCAAGCAGAAGGTCGTAAGCCAGTAATCCGTATGCGGATGCCCGATGGAGAAACTCGATTTAAAGATCTAATTCGTGGCGAAGTAGTTTTCGAGCACAAATATGTACCTGATTTTGTCTTAATGCGCGCGGATGGCTCTCCGCTCTACACCTTGGCAGTAGCCGTCGATGATGTTCTAATGAAAGTGACTCATGTACTTCGGGGCGAAGATCTACTCTCTTCGACGCCTCGCCAGATTCGCGTCTATCAAGCGATGGGAGTTGCTCCATCGGATTATCCTGAGTTCGCACATCTTCCCTTTGTTATGGGTACTGATAATGCAAAACTTTCAAAACGAAATGGCGAAGTCTCAATCGCTTGGTATCGCGAAGAAGGGTTTCTGCCGGAAGCAATTTGTAATTACTTAGCGCTACTTGGTTGGTCGCCCGGAGATGACCGCGAAAATATATCGATGGAGGAGTTAGTTGAACTATTCACAATCGAGCGAGTAAATAGTTCGCCAGCTCGCTTTGATATGAAGAAATTAGAGGCTATAAACGGTGACAAGATCCGAGCCTTAAGTATTGAAGATTTTCTAGAGCGTGCGCTGCCATTCCTAATCGCCTCAAAGGTGATAACGGGCTCTGATGCAGAAGTTTCCTTGGTAAAGAGGGCGCTGCCCATAATCCAAGAGCGAATTGTCCGCCTAAAAGAAGTTATTCCGATGCTTTCGTTTCTATTCGTGGAACAAGTCGAATTCGATGCGGATAGCGCAGCAAAGATCGGTGAAGCTGATGCCCAGAAAGTTGTTGCAGCTGCACTTGGATCATTAGAGCCAGTCACCGATTGGAGCCACACACAAATCGAGTCTGCGCTTCGTAACTCATTAATCGATGGACTTGGGTTAAAGCCGAGAAACGCCTTTGGGCCAGTAAGAATTGCGACTACAGGAAGTCATATCTCGCCACCACTATTTGAATCGATGGAGTTACTCGGAAGAGAACGTTGCTTATCGAGGCTTAAGAGCGCCATCAGATAAGCAGTTAGAACAGATGCTTTTCTCGGGGTATCCTTTGTCGCTCGCGAGAGCGGGTCAATTTGGGGTATGGGGTAATTGGCAGCCCAGCTGATTCTGGTTCAGCTTGTCTAGGT
>VFQT010000094.1_pt1 | contig 136664 bp, 121 predicted proteins | sample 3512381 | NCBI WGS metagenome assembly VFQT01 (sample SAMN10412376, study PRJNA504923) | tailings metagenome | isolation source: Relicate 2 Philex TSF3 active mining site | place: Philippines: Tuba, Benguet | collected 2017-08-29
CCAATATGCAAACTATCAGAAGTAGGGTCAAATCCGATATAACCAGAAACCTGTTCTTTTTCAAACAATTCCTCGGTACCTGGCATAATATCTTGAATCATACCTCTCCATCTTAATTCTTGGATCAATGTCATAGTTGCATACTTTCAACAAAAATAACTAACAAAAAGCAATATTTTTGCATCATGAACCCTACAACGCAAACATTTGGTGATGGAACCAGAATATTTCAGTTTTTAATTGACACTATTTTGATATTTATTTTGGCATATTTTCTTTATCAATGGTATAATTTTTATGTGTATTACTGGGGATTTTATCCAATTCGCTTCGGGGCATTCTTCTTTTTAACCATGTGGGGGTATGTATTTTTATTTGAATTGATTTTCTTAAGAACACCTGCAAAATGGATTACAGGCACTAAAGTGGTTTCGGAAAATGGATCAAGACCACATATTGGCCAATTCTTTTTGAGAGCATGTATTAGAACCTCTATCATTTCTTTTTTTGGATTAGCATGGAATGGCAAACCCTTGCATGATACCTTATCCAAAACAAAACTAGTATCTTCAGAAACTCCATTGATTTAAATCATTCCTTAATTCGCAAGCTACACGCATAGAGTGCAAGTACATTTGTAAAAATTTAATAATGGCTAAAATAGGTATCAATATAGCAACAGGTAGTTTACAACAAGCAGAGATGATTGTAGGGATAGATTTGGGAACGACCAATAGTTTAGTGGCTATTATTCATCCAGAAACCAAACAACCCACTGCTTTAAAAGAGTTTGATGGGTCTAGCGTAGTGCCCAGTATCATTCATTTTGACGCATTCGGAAATACTACCGTTGGTGCAGCTGCAAAATCTTTTTTAGAAACAGATCCTGCTAATACTATTTTTAGTGCGAAGCGTTTGATGGGTAAATCTTATAAAGATGTAAAAGAACACCAAGACTTTTTTGCGTATAAAATTATTGATGATAATACAGAGAGCTTGGTAAAAGTGCAAATAGGGGATCAGTTTTATTCACCAATAGAATTAAGCTCATTTATTTTAACTGAATTAAAAAAGAGAGCAGAGCATATTTTAAAAACACCGGTCACCAAAGCAGTAATTACGGTACCTGCATATTTTAATGATGCACAAAGACAAGCTACACGCGATGCAGGAAAACTAGCGGGTTTAGATGTGCTAAGAATTATCAACGAGCCTACTGCAGCTAGCTTGGCTTATGGTTTAGGGATGAACCCAACTGAAGAAAAAACCATTGCAGTGTATGATTTGGGTGGTGGTACTTTTGATATTTCTATTTTAAAAATATCCAACGGAATTTTTGAAGTATTAAGTACTAATGGAGACACTTATTTAGGAGGGGATGATTTGGATAGAGCGATTATTGAATATTGGTTAAAATCTTGGCAAGTAAATGATTCAAATAATCATAAACAATTACAACAAGAATTAAGAATAGCTGCAGAGCAAGCAAAAATTACTTTATCTAATGCTGATATTTTTGAAACAGAATTTGCTGGAGAAAAAATTAGTATCACCAAAGAAGTGTTTGAAAACCTAATTCAACCTATTGTAAAAAGAACCATGGACTGTTGCAGCAACGCTATGCGTGACGCGGGTTTACAGGGAAGCGATATCAATACTGTATTGATGGTAGGAGGTAGTACAAGAGTACCGTTAGTGAAACAAATGGTAAGAGTGCCGTTAGTGAAACAAATGGTTGCTGATTTCTTTCAACAAGCAGTGAACGATTCTGTAAATCCAGATGAAGTAGTGGCTTTGGGCGCTGCAGTTCAAGCAGATATTTTAGCAGGCAATAATCAATCCATGTTATTATTAGATATCACACCATTGAGTTTAGGAATTGAAACTATGGGAGGATTGATGGATGTTTTATTACCGCGTAATGCAAAAATTCCGACCAAAGCAGGAAGACAATATACCACGCAAAAAGATGGTCAAACAGGCATGGTAATTTCTGTGTATCAAGGAGAAAGAGATTTGGTAAAAGACAATAGAAAATTAGGAGAGTTTACTTTAACGGGTATTCCTAATATGCCTGCAGGTCTTCCAAAAGTGGATGTGAGTTTTTTAATTAATGCCGATGGCATTTTACAAGTAAGTGCTAAAGAATTAAGAAGTGGTGTGAGTCAAACCATTGATATCAAACCTCAATATGGTTTAACAGATGAAGAAGTAGAGCAAAGATTATTAGATAGCATTACACATGCGAAAGATGATATAGCGAGTAGGGCATTGGTGGAAGCTAGAACAGAAGCGGAGCAGATTTTATCTGTTACTGAGAAGTTCTTGACAAAGAATGCATCTATTTTGACCAAGGAAGAGATCACCCTAAGCGCAACCGCTATGCAGGCCCTGCAATTGGCTATTACCATGGAAGACAAGAACTTAATTCAGGCTAAAACTGAGGAATTAAACGAAGTCACCCGTCCATTTGCCGAAAGAGCCATGGACGAAGCTATCTCTGGGGCCCTAAAGGGTAAGGGAATTATGGATTAAATGAGGGAAAATTTGGTAGTTTAATCATATGTCCTATCTTTGCCATCCAAATAAAAAACGCCTGAGGAGGTATATATTATGTTAATTATTGATTCAAAAGACTGCGAAAACATTGACAAGGCTCTTAAGAAGTACAAGAAGAAGTTTGAAAAAAGTAAAACTTTATTGAAGTTAAGAGAGCGTCAAGCATTTACGAAACCATCTGTTAAAAGACGTTTCCAAGTGTTAAAGGCAATCTACAAGCAACAAATTTTCAGCGGAAAAATCGAGGGTTAATTTTTTCTGCGCCTTTTATACAATACAAAGGCTTGAAAAAATCCTCTAAAATATTTAAAGCCCCTCTCGGGGCTTTTTTCTTTTCTAGTGTTGACTTCCTTAAACTATACTTATCTTTAGGAAGCAATGTCCAACAATACACGCTATACCGATGTGAATGCTTTTTTAGCTTATCTGCAATTTGAGAAACGCTACTCTTTGCATACCATCACCGCGTATTCCAACGATTTAGTTCAGTTTTTTGATTTTATAGAAACTCAATACGATAAAGTACCATTAGAGCAAATTTCTGGCTCCATGGTTAGATCTTGGTTAGCGGGAATGAAAGAGACCGAAATGACGGGTAAATCTTTGAACAGAAAAATCTCATCTTTAAAGTCTTTTTTCAAATATCAAATTAGACAAGAGCGTTTGGCGAAGAGTCCTATGGAAACAGTGATCAGTCCCAAAATCACCAAACGTCTTCCCGCATTTGTAGCAGAAAAAGATATGGAACAACTCTTAGCAAATTTATCTTTTGCAGAAGGGTGGAAGGGGTATACTGAAAAAATGGTGATCCAATTATTTTATGCCACTGGAATGCGTTTAAGTGAATTGATTCTTTGTAAAGAAACACAATTAGACGCCAATAAATCTGTCATCAAAGTTTTGGGTAAAGGAAATAAAGAGAGAATACTTCCCATTAGTAAAAATCTCGCACAAGAACTGGTGCAATACATGCAAGAAAAACCTGCATCTGCTAAAGGGAATCCGCATTTATTTGTTACAGAAAAAGGTAAGAGCTTGCAAGCTAGAGCAGTATATAGTTTTGTGAAATTCTATTTATCTCAAGTGACTACTTTACAAAAGAAAAGTCCGCACGTTTTGCGTCATAGTTTTGCGACACATTTAATGAACAATGGAGCAGATTTAAATGCAGTCAAAGAATTGCTTGGCCACGCTAGCCTTGCAGCTACCCAAGTGTATACGCACAATACCATAGAAAAGCTCAAAGAAGTATTTGCGAAGACACACCCTAAAGCATGATCTTGATCAGTGCTAATCCTAAAGTTTTCTTAAAAAGATTTTTAGTGCATGGTTTGCTGGAATTTGTCGTAACTTAATAGGGCAGAAGGTAAAACCATCTGATCAGTTCTTTTTTTAATCATTTAAAAGAAATTGTATGAACATTATTATCCAAACCGTGCATTTTGATGCAGACGAAAAACTATTAGCATTAGTGAACAAGAAATTAGAGAGATTAGCTCATTTTCATGACCGAATAACGAAGGTGGAAGTATACCTTAAATTAGATAATTTAGTACATGCCATAAAAGATAAAGTAGTAGAAATTAAAGTACATATACCCAGAAAAGACTGTTTTGTTAAATCAACTTCAAAAACATTTGAAGAGTCTTTTGAACATGCATTTGATGCTATTGTAAATCAAATTAAAAAAACAAAAGAAAGACTTGCGGCATAGGTCCATTTTAGTTAGGTAAGTTTGGTAAAAGGCTCCTCAGATTACTCCGAGGAGCCTTTTTTTTATGTTTTTCCAACACTTTTTTTGAAAATACCCCAAAAAGGGTATAAAAATTCTTCCTAAAATTTTGATAAATAAAGAATTCCATTACCTTTGCCATCCCAAAAAATGGGTACTGTTCTTTTATTGGGTCGTAACAAGCCGGAATAGCTCAGTTGGTAGAGCAGCTGATTTGTAATCAGCAGGTCGCGGGTTCGAGTCCCATTTCCGGCTCGAAAAGGTTTTCGGGCAGATGGCCGAGTGGTTAAAGGCGACAGACTGTAAATCTGTTCTCTCACGAGTACGTAGGTTCGAACCCTACTCTGCCCACAAAAAAAGTAATAGCTTTGCCAGCTCTTACTGAAGTTCTTTTGATTTGGAGTGAATCGGAAACGCGGGAGTAGCTCATTTGGTAGAGCGATAGCCTTCCAAGCTATAGGTGGCGAGTTCGAGCCTCGTCTCCCGCTCCAATTAGAGCAGATGAGAAAGGCCGTTGTGGCTCAGTGGTAGAGCACTTCCTTGGTAAGGAAGAGGTCGTGAGTTCAATTCTCATCAACGGCTCAAAATATAAATCCGTAAAAAGGTTTATATTCGGCAATTGAAAAAAGGAAAGCTATGGTTGATGGACTAGGTGGTCTATTAACGGCAATTATAAAAAAAACAAAAACTAATAAAGATGTCTAAAGAGACCTTTAAGAGGGAGAAACCTCACGTAAACGTTGGTACCATTGGCCACGTTGACCATGGTAAAACAACATTAACAGCTGCTATCACAGACGTATTGTCTAAGAGAGGTTTAGCTGCAAAGAAAAACTACGATGAAATTGATGGTGCGCCAGAAGAAAAAGAGCGTGGTATCACTATCAATACTGCACACGTAGAATACCAAACTGACACTCGTCACTATGCGCACGTTGACTGTCCAGGTCACGCTGACTATGTGAAGAACATGATTACAGGTGCTGCTCAAATGGACGGTGCTATCTTAGTAGTAGCTTCTACGGATGGTCCTATGCCACAAACAAAAGAGCACATCTTGTTAGCACGTCAGGTAGGTGTACCTCAAATCGTTGTATTCATGAACAAAGTAGACTTAGTGGACGATCCAGAATTGTTAGACTTAGTTGAAATGGAAATCCGCGATTTATTAACTTCTTATGGCTTTGATGGTGATAACACACCAATCATCCGTGGTTCTGCAACTGGCGCTTTAGCTGGTGAGCAACAATGGGTAGACAAAGTAACTGAGTTAATGAATGCTGTAGATTCTTACATTCCATTGCCTCCACGTCCAGTTGATCAACCATTCTTGATGTCTGTAGAAGATGTATTCTCTATCACAGGTCGTGGTACAGTTGCTACAGGTCGTATCGAGAGAGGTATCATCAAAGTAGGTGAAGCTGTAGAAATCGTAGGTTTGATGGATGCTCCAATGAGCTCAACTGTAACAGGTGTTGAGATGTTCAAAAAATTATTGGATCAAGGTCAAGCAGGTGATAACGCAGGTTTATTATTACGTGGTATTGAGAAAAAAGATATCCGTCGTGGTATGGTAATCTGTGCTCCTAAAACAATCACTCCACACACAGACTTCAAAGCTGAGGTGTATGTATTGTCAAAAGAAGAAGGTGGACGTCATACTCCATTCTTTAATAAATACCGTCCTCAATTCTACTTCCGTACTACGGACGTAACTGGAGAGTGTGCTTTACCAGCTGGAACTGAGATGGTAATGCCGGGCGATAACGTTAGCATCACTGTAAAGTTGATCCAACCAATCGCGATGGAAAAAGGTCTTAAGTTTGCGATCCGTGAGGGTGGTAGAACTGTAGGCGCTGGTCAAGTTACTGAAATCATTAAGTAATTTTACTGAATATATAACTGAAAGTCTTTGGTGTAGCGCAAGCTTATACCAGAGACTTTTGGTTCATACGGGCATGGTGCAACGGTAGCATACGGGTCTCCAAAACCTTTGATCTGGGTTCGAATCCTAGTGCCCGTGCGGAGATTTATAGCAGAAATTGCTATATTTACAAAATAAGCGGCTTAAAAAAAGAACAAAATGAACAAAATAGCTAACTACTTCAAAGAAAGTTACTTGGAGTTACAAGAGAAAGTAACTTGGCCTACATGGGCTAATTTACAGCAAAGTACAGTGATAGTATTGGTAGCTACTGTTATTATAACTGCTTTGGTTTGGGTAATGGATTTTTCAAGCAACCAATTATTAAAGTTGATATACTCATTATTTAAGTAAACAATGGAAACAGAAGTAGTAACATCCCCAGTAACCGCAACTGCTCCAGATACTAAATGGTATGTGTTGCGCGTGGTAAGTGGGAAAGAGAAGAAAATTAAGGAATACCTAGATAAGGATATTGTTAGAAATGGTTGGACCAACATCATTAAGCAAGTATTCTTACCAATGGAGAAAGTATATAAAGTGCAAAACGGTAAAAAAGTAATGCGCGAGAAAAACTATTTCCCAGGGTATGTTATGATGGAAGTATTAGATACAAAGGGGCCTATCTCTGATGATATCGTAATGCACATCAGCAATATCTCCAATGTAATGCACTTTTTAACCGATGGAAAAGGTTCTAAGGGCAATATTATATCATTAAGAAAGTCTGAAGTCAACAAAATGTTGGGTAAAGTGGATGAGATGAACGACATGGGCGGATCTATCAGCGAACCATTCATTTTGGGCGAGACCATCAAAATTATAGAGGGACCTTTCAATGACTTCAATGGCGTCATAGAAGAGGTGAATGAAGAAAAGAAGAAATTGAAAGTGACCGTAAAGATATTCGGTCGCTCTACGCCTGTGGAATTAAACTACATGCAGGTAGAGAAACTGAGTTAGAAGGAAAAAGGTAAAAAGGTCCCCCCAGCGTAATCTGGGGGGATTTTTTTTGTGTAAAATCGATGAAAATATAGAAAAATAGGGGGTTAAATTTTGCCAGAACCCTTATTAGCCTTACCTTCGCCCTCCAATTTACACTTTTCGAAGTGTGGGTATTTGGGAGTCGATTCCATAATGGTCCGACGCTTAACCAAAAAAACATATAAAAATGGCAAAAGAAATCTCTGGCTACGTAAAGTTGCAAGTGAAAGGTGGTCAAGCCAATCCTGCACCTCCAGTAGGTCCAGCCCTTGGTTCTAAGGGTATTAACATCATGGAGTTCTGTAAGCAATTCAATGCAAGAACTCAAGACAAACAAGGAAAAGTTGTTCCTGTTTTAATCACAGTTTATTCTGACAAGTCTTTTGACTTCGTTATCAAAACTGCTCCAGCTCCAGTTCAATTAATGGAAGCTGCAAAAATCCAAAAAGGTTCTAAAGAAAGTAACCGTGAAAAAGTAGGTAAAGTAACTTGGGCACAAGTTGAAGCCATCGCTAAAGACAAGATGGAAGACTTGAACGCATTTACTATCGAAAGCGCCATGAGTATGGTTGCTGGAACTGCTCGTTCAATGGGTATTACTGTAGACGGTAAAGCTCCTTGGGAAAATTAATCTATTCACCTTAATAAATAATCAACATGTCATTGACTAAAAAAAGAAAAGCTGTGGTTGCAAAGGTGGATAAGAATAAATTTTATTCCCTTAAAGATGCATCTGCATTAGTAAAAGAAATTAACTGTACAAAGTTTGATAGCTCTGTAGATTTACATATTCGTTTAGGAGTAGATCCTAAAAAAGCAGACCAACAAGTTCGTGGTACTGTTTCTTTACCTCATGGTACTGGTAAGACTAAAAAAGTTTTAGTGTTATGTACTCCAGATAAAGAAGCTGCTGCAAAAGAAGCTGGTGCTGACTATGTAGGTTTAGATGAGTTTGTAGCAAAAATTGAAAGTGGTTGGGTAGATATGGATGTTATCATCGCTACTCCTGCTGTAATGCCTAAGATTGGTAAATTAGGTAAAGTATTAGGACCTCGTAACTTAATGCCAAACCCTAAGACTGGTACTGTAACAAATGATGTTGCAGCTGCAGTAAACGAAGTGAAGGGCGGTAAGATTGCTTTCAAAGTGGACAAAGCAGGTATCGTGCACGCATCAATTGGAAGAGTATCTTTCTCTGCAGATAAAATTGCTGAGAACAGTGCTGAATTAATTAATGCAATCATCAAATTAAAACCATCAGCTGCAAAAGGTACTTACTTAAAAGCAGTAAGCATGGCTTCTACGATGAGCCCAGGTATTGCATTGGAAACTAAATCATTAATGAACTAGTCCTGGTGATCCGAAAGGAAATGACCCAGGTAATAAAATAAAATTAGTTATGACCAAAGATCAAAAAAACGAAGTGATTGAAATTTTAAAAGAAAAATTCAATCAATACAATAACTTCTATATCACAGATACAGAATCTTTGAGCGTAGAACAAGTTTCAAATTTGCGTCGTTCTTGCTTTAACAAGCAAGTAGAGATGAAAGTGGCTAAGAACACTTTAATCAAGAAAGCATTAGAAGGCTTGGATAGCGAAAAGTATGCAGGATTATTTGAATCATTAAATAATGTAACTGCATTGATGTTCTCTGAAAATCCTAAAGAACCAGCTGTAATTATTTCAGCGTTCAGAAAAGATAACCCAGGAGATAGACCAACTTTAAAAGCTGCGTTTATCAATGGCGATATTTTCGTTGGAGATGATTCATTGAATGCATTGAAGAACATCAAAACTAAAAACGAGCTTATTGGTGAAGTGCTTGAATTATTACAATCTCCAGCTAAGCGCGTAATTGCTGCATTATTAAACCATGCTGAAAACGGTACATCTGCAACGGAGACTGAGGTTGTAGCAGCAGCGGTAGAAGTTGTAGTAGCTGAAACTCCAGCAGCAGAAGCAGCAGCTCCAGAAGCCGCTCCTGAAGCATAAACAAAAGTTAATTGCAGAAGACTCGAATGAGTTTCTGTTTTTATATTGTTACATAATTTTTTTAAACCTTCCGCTGGAGCAAATGCTTTGAAAGCGGAAAAAATTGAAACAAAATGGCAGACGTAAAAAAACTAGCTGAAGAATTAGTAAGCTTAACAGTTAAACAAGTACAAGAATTAGCAGACGTTTTAAAAGCTGATTACGGTATCGAACCAGCAGCAGCAGCAGTAGTAGTTGCAGCAGGTGGCGGTGGCGCTGAAGCAGCTGCAGAGAAAACAGCATTTGATGTTATCTTAACAAACGGTGGTGCTAGCAAATTAAACGTAGTTAAAGTGGTTAAAGACTTAACAGGTCTTGGCTTGAAAGAAGCTAAAGATTTAGTGGATGGCGCTCCTAAAGCAATTAAAGAAGGTGTATCTAAGGCAGAAGCTGATGATATCGCTGCTAAATTGAAAGAAGCAGGTGCTGAAGTTGAAGTAAAGTAATTTTACTTTAGCCAAGTGCTAAAATCATATAGAAGCCCTGGACATTGTCCGGGGCTTTTTATGTTACCTTGTTAAGGATAATCTAAAATTCGCCAGAAATGGGGGAGTCTTTTCTACGAATTTTAAAATTTATTAATATAAAATATAATTTATATCAAGTATTTATGAAATTAATAAAAATATAATGCGTCAATCTGTCCCAAACCGGCATTTTTTTTGAAAAAATATTGAATTTCAAGGCTTTTGGTACAAAATTTGTTTTTAAATCTGCCCTTCTTTCCTTAACTTTGCAATCCTTTATTTTGGGCGTATTGTCTATTGATCGTATATGGTGGCCACATATCTGTATCAGTTGGTAGACGGTATTTGAGCAAAATGCTCCCCCAATATTTTATTGCAATAAAACCTGGTTTAGAAAGTATGTCAACAACAATCTTGAACAACAGAACCAATTTTGGTAAGATTAAAAATGTCGCAGAAGCTCCAGACTTACTAGACATTCAATTAGAATCTTTCAAAGAATTTTTCCAATTAGAAACAACTCCAGACAGAAGAAACGTAGAAGGTTTGTTCCGTGTATTCAAGGAAAATTTTCCTATCACGGATACAAGAAACATTTTCGTTTTAGAATTCTTGGATTATTTTATTGATCCACCACGTTACACAATTGATGAGTGTATGGAGCGTGGATTAACTTATGCTGTTCCATTAAAAGCTAAATTACGTTTAAGCTGTAATGATGAAGAGCACGTAGATTTCCAAACCATTGTACAGGATGTATTCTTAGGAAACATTCCTTACATGACACCAAGAGGTACCTTTGTTATCAACGGTGCTGAGCGTGTTGTAGTTTCTCAATTACATCGTTCTCCTGGTGTGTTCTTTGGACAATCAACACATCCAAATGGAACTAAGATTTATTCTGCTCGTGTAATTCCTTTCAAAGGAGCATGGATGGAATTTGCTACTGATATTAACAACGTGATGTATGCATACATCGATCGTAAGAAAAAATTCCCTGTAACAACTTTATTGCGTTCAATTGGTTTTGAAACAGATAAAGATATCTTGGAATTATTTGGCATGGCCGATGAAGTAAATGCAGATAAGAAAACTTTGTCTAAGCATATTGGTAAAAAATTAGCTGCTCGTGTTTTAAGAACTTGGGTAGAAGATTTTGTGGATGAAGATACAGGTGAAGTAGTGAGCATCGAAAGAAATGAAATCGTATTAGAGCGTGATGTAGTATTAGACGAAGATGCAATTGCTTTAATCGTAGAGATGGGAGCGAAGAGTGTATTCATTCAAAAAGAAGATGTAGGTGGTGATTATGCAATTATCTACAACACATTAAACAAGGATACTTCTAACTCAGAATTAGAAGCTGTTCAACATATTTACCGTCAATTAAGAGGTGCTGATGCTCCAGATAATGAAACGGCTCGTGGTATCATTGACAAATTATTCTTCTCAGACAAGCGTTATGATTTAGGTGAAGTGGGTCGTTACAAGATCAACAAAAAATTAGGTCATGATTTAGCTTTAGACAAGAAAGTTTTGACTAAGAATGATATCATTGAAATCATTAAGTACTTAGTACGTTTAACAAATGCGAAAGCAGAGATTGATGATATCGATCACTTAAGCAATCGTCGTATCAGAACAGTAGGAGAGCAATTGTATGCTCAATTCGGTGTAGGTTTAGCGCGTATGGCGCGTACTATCCGTGAGCGTATGAACGTGCGTGATAACGAGGTATTCACTCCAGTTGACTTGATCAATGCGAGAACTTTATCTTCTGTTATCAACTCTTTCTTCGGAACATCTCAGTTATCTCAATTCTTAGACCAAACCAATCCATTGAGTGAAATCACGCATAAGCGTCGTGTTTCCGCATTAGGACCCGGTGGTTTAAGTAGAGAGCGTGCAGGTTTCGAGGTGCGTGACGTACACTATTCTCACTACGGTCGTCTTTGTACAATTGAAACACCAGAAGGACCAAACATTGGTTTGATTTCTACTTTGTGTGTACACGCAAAGATCAACGATATGGGCTTCATTGAAACTCCATACCGTAAAGTAGAAAATGGTAAAGTAAACTTAAAGACTTTAACTTATTTAAGTGCAGAAGAAGAAGATACTGCGAAAATCGCACAGTCTAATGTACCATTAAATGATAAAGCAGAATTTGCTGAAGATAAGGTAGTATCTCGTCAAACAGGTGACTTCCCAATCTTAGAAAAATCAGAAGTAGAATATATGGACGTTGCTCCTAACCAAATTGTTGGTTTGAGTGCTTCATTAATTCCTTTCTTAGAGCATGATGATGCTAACCGTGCATTGATGGGATCAAACATGCAACGTCAGGCTGTTCCATTGATTCGTCCAGAAGTACCTATCGTTGGTACTGGATTAGAAGGAAAAGCTGCACGTGATGCGAGAATTCAAATTCACGCTGAAGGGGATGGTGTGGTAGAGTTTGTAGATGCTAATGAAATTCATGTTCGTTACAACCGTAATGAAATGGATCGTTTGGTAAGCTTTAACGAAGACTTAATTGTTTATAAATTAACTAAGTTCATTAAGACCAACCAATCTACTTGTATCAACTTAACTCCAGCAGTGAAGAAGGGGCAAAAAGTAAAGAAAGGTGATTTCTTAACAGGTGGTTATGCAACTCAAGGTGGTGAATTAGCATTAGGAAGAAACTTGCAAGTGGCATTCATGCCATGGAAGGGTTACAACTTTGAAGATGCGATTGTAATCAGCGAAAGAGTAGTTCGTGAAGATTTATTTACTTCTATTCACATTGATGAATATGAATTAGAAGTGCGTGATACTAAATTAGGAGAAGAAGAATTAACATCTGATATTCCAAACGTTTCTGAAGAAGCTACTAAAGATTTGGATGAAAACGGTATTATCAGAATTGGTGCTCCTGTTAAAGAAGGAGATATCTTAATTGGTAAAATCACTCCTAAAGGTGAATCTGATCCAACTCCAGAAGAAAAATTATTGCGTGCCATCTTTGGTGATAAAGCGGGTGATGCAAAAGATGCTTCTTTAAAAGCTGCTAACGGAACAGAGGGTGTAGTTATTGATAAAAAATTATTCCAAAGAGCTAAGAAAGATAAGAGCGGAAAAGTTCGTGAGAAAGCTCAATTAGATAAAGTTGAAAAACAACACGAAGAGAATGAAGCTTCTTTAAAGAGTTTGTTAATTGAAAAATTACAAAATTTATTGAAAGATCATACTACTCCAGGTGTGGTAAACAACTTTGGTGAAACATTGATTCCAAAAGGAAGTAAGTTCAATGCTAAAAACTTAGCACCAATTGATTATCAAAACGTGAACCCATTAGGTTGGACTGGTGATAAGAAGACAGATGATTTAATCAATACCTTGTTACACAACTATAGCATTAAATACAACGAAGAGTTAGGTCGTTACAAGCGTGAGAAATTCAATATTTCAATCGGTGACGAATTACCAGCAGGTGTATTGAAATTAGCTAAAGTATACTTAGCTGTGAAGCGTAAGTTGAAAGTGGGTGATAAGATGGCGGGTCGTCACGGTAACAAAGGTATCGTTGCGAAAATTGTTCGTCAAGAAGATATGCCATTCATGGAAGACGGAACTCCAGTAGATATCGTATTGAATCCATTGGGTGTACCTTCTCGTATGAACTTAGGTCAGATCTATGAAACCATTTTAGGATGGACTGGTAAAAAATTAGGTGTGAAATTTGCAACACCAATTTTTGATGGTGCTAGCACTACACAAATTGAAGATTTATGTGTGCAAGCAGGTATTCCTAATAACGGACATACTTATTTATATGATGGAGAAACTGGAGAGCGTTTCCACCAAAAAACATCTGTGGGTGTGATCTATATGATCAAATTACACCACATGGTGGATGATAAGATGCACGCACGTTCTATCGGACCATACAGTTTGATTACACAACAACCATTGGGTGGTAAAGCTCAGTTTGGTGGTCAACGTTTTGGTGAGATGGAGGTATGGGCATTAGAAGCATATGGTGCATCTAACATTCTTCAAGAGTTATTGACACTTAAATCTGATGATATCATCGGTAGAGCTAAGACATATGAAGCCATTGTAAAAGGCGAGAATATTCCTAAAGCTGGTATCCCTGAATCTTTCAATGTATTAGTACATGAATTGAGAGGCTTAGGTTTAGATTTAAAATTTGATTAATAGTAAAACTAGAATCAAAACAAGTAACTAACATTCTTAAAAAAATTATATGGCATTCAAAAAAGAGAATAGACAACGTCCAGCTTTTTCGCAAATAACAATCAGTTTGGCATCACCAGACAGTATTTTGGAAAGAAGCTTTGGTGAGGTGTTAAAACCAGAAACCATCAACTACCGTACTTACAAGCCTGAGCGTGATGGTTTGTTCTGCGAGCGCATCTTCGGTCCAGTAAAGGATTATGAGTGTGCTTGTGGTAAATACAAGCGTATCCGTTATAAGGGTATTGTATGTGACCGTTGTGGTGTAGAAGTAACTGAGAAGAAAGTACGTCGTGAGCGTATGGGTCACATTAAATTAGTAGTACCTGTTGTACATATTTGGTATTTTAAATCTTTACCTAACAAGATTGGATACTTATTAGGAATGAGCTCTAAGAAATTAGAAACCATCATTTACTATGAGCGTTATGTAGTAATCCAACCAGGTATTAAAGACAACTTAAAAGTTGCTGATTTATTAACGGAAGAAGAGTACTTAGATTTATTAGATACTTTACCAAAAGAGAATCAATATTTACCTGATGATGATCCACAAAAGTTCATCGCTAAAATGGGTGCGGAAGCAGTTCATGATTTATTAGGTTTATTAGATTTAGATACATTAAGTTTCACTTTACGTGATGCTGCTGCAAACGAAACTTCTCAACAAAGAAAAGCAGATGCTTTAAAGCGTTTAAGCGTTGTTGAATCTTTCCGTGAAGCTAAAACACATATCACTAACCAACCAGAGTGGATGGTGATGAAATATATTCCTGTTATTCCTCCAGAATTACGTCCATTAGTGCCATTAGATGGTGGTCGTTTTGCGTCTTCTGATTTGAATGACTTATATCGTCGTGTAATTATCCGTAACAATCGTTTAAAGCGTTTGTTAGAAATTAAAGCACCAGAAGTAATCTTACGTAACGAAAAGCGTATGTTACAAGAAGCAATCGATTCTTTATTCGATAACTCTCGTAAATCTAATGCCGTTAAAGCAGAGGGTGGTCGTGCTTTGAAATCTTTATCTGATGTATTGAAAGGTAAACAAGGTCGTTTCCGTCAAAACTTATTAGGTAAGCGTGTGGATTATTCTGGACGTTCTGTAATCGTTGTAGGACCTGAATTAAAAATGCACGAGTGCGGATTACCAAAAGATATGGCTGCGGAATTATTTAAGCCATTTATTATTCGTAAGTTAATCGAAAGAGGTATTGTAAAAACAGTGAAGTCTGCTAAGAAATTGGTAGATAAAAAAGAAGCTGTTATTTGGGATATCTTAGAAAACATATTAAAAGGACATCCTGTAATGTTAAACCGTGCCCCAACATTGCACCGTTTATCTATCCAGGCTTTCCAACCAAAATTAGTAGAAGGTAAAGCCATTCAATTACACCCATTAGTTACCTCAGCGTTCAACGCCGATTTTGATGGTGACCAAATGGCGGTGCACGTTCCATTAAGCCATGCGGCTATTTTGGAAGCACAGTTATTGATGTTGTCTTCTCACAATATCTTGAATCCACAAAATGGTACGCCTATCACCCTTCCTTCTCAGGACATGGTCTTAGGTTTATACTATATCACAAAAGGAAAAGTAACGAACGAAACAGAGACGATCAAAGGTCAAGGTAAAGCGTTCTATAGCTTAGATGAGGTAGTGATTGCATATAACGAAAACCAAGTTGATTTACACGCTAACATTAAAGTAAGAACGAATGTGCGTGAAAACAATGGCACCATCGTTCAAAAATTAATTGACACTACAGTAGGTCGTGTTTTATTTAACCAACATGTTCCAGCAGCAGTAGGTTTTGTAAACGCATTATTGACAAAGAAATCTTTAAGAGAGATCATTGGTGATATTATCAAAATCACAGACGTTCCAACGACTGCTAAATTCTTGGATGATATCAAGACTTTAGGATTTAGAATGGCGTTCCGTGGTGGTTTATCATTCAATGTAAATGACTTAGTTATCCCTGCTTTAAGAAGTGAGTTATTAGAAAGCGCTAAGCAAGAAGTAGAAGAAGTTTGGGAAAACTACAATATGGGTTTAATCACTAACAACGAGCGTTATAACCAAGTTATTGATATCTGGGGTAGAGTAGATACTCGTATCACTGATACTTTAATTCGTGAGATGGCTACTGATAAGCAAGGTTTCAACTCTGTATACATGATGTTGGATTCTGGTGCGAGAGGTAGTAAGACACAGGTTAAGCAATTGGTAGGTATTCGTGGATTGATGGCTAAACCTCGTAAGAGTGGTAGTACAGGTTCTGAGGTAATTGAAAACCCAATCTTATCTAACTTTAAAGGTGGATTGAACGTCTTAGATTACTTTATCTCTACACACGGTGCTCGTAAGGGTCTTGCCGATACAGCCTTGAAAACTGCGGATGCAGGTTACTTAACGCGTCGTTTAGTAGACGTATCTCAAGATGTGGTTATCTCTGAAGAAGATTGTGGAACATTACGTGGTACTGCAACAAGTGCTTTAAAAGACAACGAAGATTTAATCGAACCATTAGCAGATAGAATTGAAGGTCGTACATCTTTACATGATGTATTCAACCCAATTACTAATGAATTGTTAGTTGCTGCTGGTGATGAAATATCTATTGACACTGCAAGAGCTATTGAAGATGCTGGTATTGAAACGGTAGAAATCCGTTCTGTATTAACATGTGAAAGTAAGCGTGGTGTTTGTGTAAAATGTTATGGTAGAAACTTAGCAACAGGATACATTACTCAAAAAGGTGATGCAGTAGGTATTATCGCTGCACAATCCATTGGAGAGCCTGGTACTCAGTTGACATTACGTACTTTCCACGTGGGTGGTGTTGCCGGATCTTCTTCTGTTGAATCAAGCTTAAACGCTAAGTTTGATGGTACTATCCAATTTGATGGATTACGTACTGTAGATACAGTGAATAACGAAGGCAATAAAGTAAAAGTAGTTATTGGTCGTACTGGTGAGGTAAGAATTATGGATGTGAAGAATGATCGTTTATTAATTACCAACAACGTTCCTTATGGTGCAATCTTATCTGTAAAAGATGGTGCACAAATTAAGAAAGGTGACGTAATTTGTACATGGGATCCATTCAACAACGTTATTGTTGCTGAGCAAAATGGTAAGATCAAATTTGATAATATCACAGAAGGCTTTACATACCGTGACGAAGCGGATGAGCAAACAGGTCACCGTGAAAAAGTGGTTATTGAATCTAAGGATAAAACAAAGATTCCTACGATCATCTTAGAAGGTGGTAAGGATAACAAACATTATAACTTACCGGTAGGTTCTCACATCGTAATTGAAGAAGGTGTAGAAGTGAAGTCTGGTCAAGTATTAGTAAAGATTCCAAGAGTATTAGGTAAATTAAGAGATATCACAGGAGGTTTACCTCGTGTAACTGAATTATTTGAAGCAAGAAATCCTGGTAACCCAGCGATTGTTTGTGAAATTGATGGTGTGGTTACATTTGGTAATATCAAGCGTGGTAATAGAGAAATCATCGTTGAGTCTAAGGATGGCATGGTGAAGAAATACTTAGTTCCATTAACTCGTCAGATCTTAGTTCAAGATAGCGATTTCGTTAAAGCAGGTTCTCCATTATCTGATGGTCAAATTGCTCCAGCGGATATCTTATCTATCAAAGGTCCACACGCTGTACAAGAGTACGTTGTAAATGAAATCCAAGAGGTATATCGTTTACAAGGTGTAAAAATCAATGACAAACATATTGAAGTAATTGTGCGTCAAATGATGAAGAAAGTAGAGATTGTGGATGCTGGTGATACTAAGTTCTTAGAAGAAGATTTAGAAGATCGTTTTGACTTTATCGAAGAGAACGATCGTATCTATGATAAGAAAGTAGTAGTGGATGCTGGGGAAAGTGCTAAATTAAAAGCTGGACAAATTGTAACAGTGCGTGAATTAAGAGAAGAGAATTCTATCTTGAAGCGTGCTGACAAGAAAGTAGTAGAAGTGCGTGATGCAAAACCTGCTACAGCTCGTCCATTATTATTAGGTATTACCAAGGCTTCATTAGGCGTTCAAAGCTGGATTTCAGCTGCTTCTTTCCAAGAAACCACAAAAGTATTAAGCCAAGCCGCTATTCAAGGTAAGGTAGATATGATGTTGGGCTTGAAAGAGAACGTTATTACTGGTCACTTAATCCCTGCTGGTACTGGTCAAAAAGAGTTCGAGAAATTGATCGTAGGTAGCAAGGAAGAATATGAAGTATTGGCAACTACTCGTGAGGCAATGAGCTTCGACGAAGAAGAGTAGTCGTCTAATTTTATAAATTGTTAAAAAGCAGGAAGTAGTAATATTTCCTGCTTTTTACTTTTTTATATACCTGTTTTTTGCTTATTTTTAATTCAAATTAAATCTTGATGAAACCGAATTCTTGGATCGTAAATGGAGTGATGGCGTTGGCCATAATTGTATTGTTTGTTTTGCATTTTAATAGCAATTCAACACCTGTTAAATCTTCAGCTTTGGCAGCAGGGGGAGTGAAAGTGGCTTATTTTGAAATTGATTCTATTCAAAATAGCTATAACTTTTTTAAAGATGTAAGAGAAGCATTACAAGCAAAAGATGTTGAGAATGCAAAACAGTTAACTGGATTAAAAAATGCATTTGCAATGAAGTATCAAGAATTACAAAAAAATGGTCAATTCTTGTCTCAAGCAGAGATAGGAGCAAGACAACAAGAATTAGCACAATTAGAAAAAAATTATACTAATAGAGAGCAACAATTGGCATCAGAAATGCAAGAAGAAAGTTTCAAGCGTTTACAAGAAGTAAAACAAAAAATTGAAGCTTTCTTAGCGAACTATAATAAAAACAAAGAGTTTGCATACATCTTCTCAAGTAATCCAGATTTAATGTATTACAAAGACACCGCATATGATATCACTGCTGATATTGTAAAAGGGCTGAATGCGGAGTACAAGCCAAAAAAATAAATAACGAACCTGATCCTCCCCATTTTTTTGGGGAGGATTTTTTTTAAATACAATTACATATGTCTACAGAGAATTCAGAGTTTAAACCAAGGTTAAGTGCATTAGATGCTACCATGATTGTTGCAGGGGGTATGATTGGGTCTGGTATTTTTATTGTGAGTAGTGAAATTACTAGGTATGTTGGAAGTGCAGGATGGTTAATTACTGCATGGTTGATCACTGGATTTATGACTATTACCGCTGCTGTAAGTTATGGTGAATTGAGTGCTATGTATCCTAAAGCTGGTGGACAGTATGTATACTTGCAAAAAGCATACAATCCTTTAGTAGGATTTTTGTTTGGATGGAGTTTCTTTTCTGTTATTCAAACAGCTACTATTGCAGCAGTAGCAGTAGCTTTTAGTAAGTTTACTGCATATTTAATTCCTTCAGTAGGTGAGCAAAATATTATTGCAGACTTAGGTTTTATACAAATTTCAGCAGCACAATTATTAGCCATTGCATTAATTGTATTTCTAACCTATACCAATACTAGAGGAGTGAAAGAAGGGAAGATGATACAAAATACTTTCACTTTTACTAAATTGATTTCTTTATTTGGTTTAATTGTGGTGGGTTTCTTATTTGCGAAAACAAGTTATTGGGATGCTAACTGGGCGAATGCATTTGTTGCACAACAAGATGTAGTGAATACTGCAGCTGATGGAACGGTGAGTCATAGCTGGATGCCAATTGACGGAACCGTATTGATTGGTGCGATGGCAGCTGCAATGGTAGGCTCGATTTTTAGTAGTGATTCTTGGAACAACGTAACATTTATTGCCGGAGAGATTAAGAATCCACAAAAAAATATTGGATTGAGCTTATTCTTAGGCACAAGTATTGTAACCTTAATTTATATCAGTGCTAATTTAATGTACTTATATGTTTTGCCAATGCAAGAAATTGCATTTGCAGAAAACGATAGAGTAGCCATTACCGCTGCCAATGCTGTGCTGGGTAATGCTGGTACCATTGTAATTGCGGTAATGATTATGATCTCCACATTTGGTTGTAACAATGGATTAATTTTGGCTGGATCAAGAGTATATTATACCATGGCAAAAGATGGCTTGTTCTTTAAGAAGACAGCTGAATTAAATAAGAACGAAGTACCCGCTTATGGTTTATGGATTCAGTGTTTGGTAGCTAGTTTATTGTGCTTGAGTGGTAAGTACGGTGATTTATTAACCATGGTAAGCTTTATTGTGGTAATATTCTATATCTTAACCATCATTGGTATTTTCATTTTAAGAAAAAAAGAACCTGATACGCCAAGACCTTATAAGGCATTTGGTTATCCTGTACTACCCGCTATGTATATTATTATGGCAACTGTATTCTGTATAGGATTAGTGTATACCAAACCATTCTATTCTTTATGGGGTTTGGTGATTACCTTAATAGGAATACCTTTGTATTATTTTGCATTAAGAAATAAAAAAACACAGGCATAGAGATGTTGGATCAAAAAGCATTTAAAGCATTATTTGAGGGTTTTAATCATACCAAGATCGGGGTGATTGGTGACATCATGTTAGATACTTATTGGTGGGGTAATGTAGATCGTATCTCTCCTGAAGCACCTGTGCCTATTGTGAATTTAAAGCGTAAAGAAATCAGGGTAGGAGGAGCTGCGAATGTAGCTTTAAATTTAAGGGCTTTAGGTGCTCCTACAACCATTTTTGCAGTCATTGGGAATGATGTTGAGGGCACTGATTTAAAAGGTCTTTTAGAAGCAGAGGGAATTCAAACAAAGTATATCCATACTAGTGCTGATAGAGTCACTACCAATAAAGTTAGGGTAATGGGACGCAATCAACAAATGATGCGTTTAGACCATGAACATACCAACGATATCAATGCTGCAGAAGAAGCGCAGCTTTTTAAGAATTTTTGTGCTTATGTAGAGAGCGAAAAACCTTCTTTAGTTATTTTAGAAGATTACAATAAGGGGGTTTTGACAGCTAGTTTGATTAAATCCGTTATTGATTTTTGTAATCAAAAAGGCATATCTACTGCAGTTGATCCAAAACAAAAAAACTTCTTGGCTTTTAAAGGTTGTACTTTATTTAAGCCCAATTTAAAGGAAGTAAAAGAGGGTTTGAAAATGGACATTCCTCAAATCAATGCTGCTGAATTATTCAAAGTACATCATGCATTACACGAGCAAATGAAACATGCGATTTCATTTATCACTTTATCTGAACATGGGGTATTTATTGCGGATACATCTTCTAATAAACTTATCCCAACGCATATCCGCAATATTGCTGATGTGAGTGGAGCAGGTGATACCGTTATTGCAGTAGCATCTCTGGTATATGCAGCTTCTAAAGATATGGTCTTGGCTGCTGAAATGGCCAATATTGCTGGTGGTTTGGTATGTGAATTAGTGGGTACAGCGCCTATCAACAAAGCAGTATTAGAGGCTGAAGTCAACAAATTACTTGTTTCTTAATTCAATATATGTATTCAAATAAAATAGCCATTATTGTTGCAGGTGGTACCGGTCAGCGTATGGGTTCTGTGCTTCCTAAGCAGTTTCTAGAGATTCAAGGTAAAGCTATTTTATTACATACTATTGATCAATTTACCGCTGCATTTTCTGATATTCAATTAGTGATTGTTTTACCTGCAACTTATATTGAAGAGGGTAGTATTTTACTACAAAAAAACGGCTACACTAAAAATGTACAATTAGTCGAGGGCGGAGAAACCAGATTTCAGTCTGTTAAAAACGGTTTATCTAAGGTGTCTGGATCTTCCATTGTATTTGTTCATGATGCAGTAAGATGTTTATTGACGCCTGCATTAATTCAAAGATGTTATCAACAAGCTTTTGAAAAAGGATCTGCTATTCCAGCGGTTAGTGCTACAGATTCTGTAAGAATAGTAAATGGAAATCAAAATAGCGTACTAGATAGAGAGCAAGTGATGCTCATACAAACACCTCAAACATTTCAATCTGATATTTTATTAGATGCTTTTAAGCAACCCTATACCTCTTTATTTACAGATGAGGCCAATGTAGTAGAAGCCAATGGGGGCAAAGTGTATTTAGTAGATGGTGAATTTGAGAATATTAAAATCACCCGCCCTTTGGATTTAGCCATTGCAGAACATATCTTGTCTAAAAGATTTCAATAAAAAGTCTGAAAGCATCAACTTGCTTGAGGTGACATCAAGCTTTTAAGGTACCAATTTTTTCCAAAATTTGGTGTGCCACTTCCATAGCTAAGAATCCATCAATTTCACTCACCACTGTAGGCTCGTCTTTTTGTATAGCATTTACAAAACTGGTTAATTCAGCAAGAATTGCATTACCATTTTCTACTACTGGGTTGGCAATTGAAATGGTTTTAGTGCCTTGATGTGTTTCTATATCAAAAGAAAAAGCATCTTCTTCATCTGGTTTTTTCAATTTGATGATTTCGGTATTTTTTTCTAAAAAGTCTATACCGATATAAGCGTCTTTTTGGAATAAACGAATCTTACGCATTTTTTTCATGCTAATTCTGCTGCTCGTTAAATTCGCAACACATCCATTATTAAATTCTATTCTTACATTGGCAATATCAGGCGTATCCGTTAATACTGAAACACCGCTGGCAGAAATATTTTTCACACCACTTTTTACAATGCTTAAGATGATATCAATATCATGAATCATTAGATCCAAGATCACACTTACTTCAGTACCTCTTGGATTAAATTGTGCTAATCTATGTACTTCAATAAAAGATGGGTTTAATGTAATGTCCTTTAAAGCGGTAAATGCTGGATTAAATCTTTCAACATGACCCACTTGTAATTTTACCCCTGATTCTTTGACCATTTCTACAATTGCCTTTCCTTCTTCGATGGTATTGGCCATGGGTTTTTCTACAAAAACATGTTTGCCCATTTTAATAGCCAACTCGCAAACAGTAAAATGTAAATGGGTAGGAGTGACTACATCAATCATGTCTGATGCCTTCATTAAAGCCTCCTCATCCATATATCTTTTTAAACCATATTCTGCTTCTACTGCTTTAGCATGATCGTTATTGGGATCAAAAAAACCAACAATTTCAACATCGGGAATTTGCTTCCAATTGTTCAAATGAAATTTTCCTAAATGTCCCACTCCAAAAATGCCCAATTTTAGCATATGCCTTGTAAATTTTGGTAAAGGTAAAGTATAAGTTATTGAATTGTAATGTATTTGAATGGGTGTGGATATTTTGTATCTTTAAGTATGCATCAGAGTATTCAACAACTTTACGATATAGCTCAAAAGACTAGCAGAAAGGTATTGGGCTTAATGAGTGGCACATCTTTAGATGGTCTGGATATTGCTTTATGTGAACTAAAGGGTTCGGGGAAAGACACCCAATTAACCCTATTGCATTTTACTACTGTACCATATCATGCTGCCATAAAAGAAGAAATCTTGACTATTTTTTCAAAAGCATCCGTTTCTTTAGAAAGGTTAACACTGTTGAATCCATGGGTTGCATTGCAACATGCTAAAATGATCAATCAAGCTTTGGCAGATTGGGATATTCCAGCTTCAGCTATAGATTTAATCGCAAGTCATGGTCAAACCATTTATCATGCTCCAAAATCATTACATCCTAATGATGCATTTGGTCCAGCTACTTTACAAATTGGAGATGGGGATCATTTAGCTGTGCATACTGGAATCATTACTTTAAGTGATTTTAGACAAAAACATATTGCTGCTGGTGGTGAGGGTGCTCCCTTGGCTGTGTATGGGGATTATTTACTTTGTACAGATACGATAGAGAATAGGTTATTGTTAAATATTGGAGGTATTGCCAACTATACTTATCTACCAGCGAATGGTAGGTTAGATCAGGTTTTTTCTTCTGACACTGGTCCTGGTAATACCATGATGGATGCTTTCATGAGAGAGCATTTTAATACTGCTTATGATAAAGATGGATTAGTGGCCAAAAAAGGTGTCATTAATGAAGCCTTATTGAAAGCCATGAAAGCTGATACTTTTTTCAATGTGCCTTTACCCAAAACCATTGGACCTGAATTGTTCAATTTGGCATTCATTGAAAATGCGCAATTAGCATCTGCAACAACTCAAATTGCTAAAGAAGATATCATGGCTACTTTAAATAGATTGACCGCTGAAACCATTGTGGATGCAATTCATATGCATGTTCCTTCAACAGATCAATATACATTGTACACTAGTGGAGGTGGGATGCATAATTTGTTAGTGGTTGAACATATTCAATCTTTATTGCCCCATATTACCATTAAAAGTTCACAATCGATAGGCATTCACCCAGATGCCAAAGAAGCTATTTTGTTTGCTATTTTAGCAAATGAGGCAGTAGCAGGATCGCCTATGTATGTTGGTGGAAATGCTACTAAGATGCCTGTTACAATGGGTAAGATTAGTTTGCCTTTATAAGAAAAAAAAGAAGGGTCCCTTTTGGAGACCCTTCTTAAAGGACTAGAATAATTGTTGAATTATTCTTTCTCTGCCATCTCTATTGATTTTTTTACGCTTCCGTATTTGGTCAATAAATTTGCAGCTTTTTGTTCATCATTGGTGTGAAGTTCATCCATAATCATTTTAACACCTCTATCGAAGAGTTTTTGATTAGTGAGTTGCATGTTCACCATTTTATTACCCTTGATTCTTCCTAGCTTGATCATTACGGAAGTAGATAACATATTCAAAACCATTTTTTGTGCAGTACCACTTTTCATTCGGGTACTACCTGTTATGAATTCTGGACCTACCACCACTTCAATGGGGAAATCAGCTTCTTCAGAAACAGGGCTATTCTTATTGCAGCTTATACTACCTGTTGCAATACCGGCAGCTCTACATTTTCTTAATCCTCCAATCACGTAGGGAGTGGTACCGCTTGCTGCGATACCCACCACTACGTCTTGATTAGAAATTTTGTAAACTTGTAAATCCAGCCAAGCTTGCTCCAAATCGTCTTCGGCATTTTCTACTGCTTGAAACATGGCTTGATGACCACCTGCAATAATACCAATCACTAAATCATTCGGTACGCCAAAAGTAGGAGGGCATTCACTTGCATCTACTAAACCTAGTCTTCCGCTAGTACCTGCGCCAATATAAAATAAGCGTCCACCATTTTTTAGTTTTTCAGTAACTGCGTCTACTAATAAATGAATATTGGGAATCACTTTCTCCACCTCGTAAGCAACTTTTTGATCTTCTTTATTAATATTGCTCAAGATCTCTTCAGTAGAGAACTGCTCAATATTATTATATAAAGAGGCTTCTTCAGTTGTTCTTTTAAAAGTGTTACTCATAATACTCAATCTTTAATTTAATTAGAAGCTTGGGTCTGCTGGTGTATTGATATTACCATCTCTTTCTCTAAATGGATAAGGGAAGAAATTACGGTTTCTCTCTGATGTTGCTCTACCAAATCTTCTCATGTCCTCTAATTTTAATCCAGACATATATAATTCAATACATCTGTTTTTATAGATCTCTGTTAAAATTTCTTCAGCATTAGAGGCAGACGAAGCAGGTAAATTTGCACCCACTCTAAAGGGATCAGATGCAGCAGTTTTAGTGATTACTTTGTTTAATTCAGTCAAAGCAGCAGATAAGTTTCCATTTCTTGCATTGGCTTCGGCTTTGATTAAAGTAATCTCACTTGGCAAATACAATGGAATAGCTGCCGTTGTTGCATTATAAAAACCATTGATTCTAAATCTTGGTAATACAGTTGTATTGATAGAAGTATAAAATGCAATACGACCATCACCTGCTGTTGGAGCTAGAGTCGCTGGCAAACCTAAAGTAGAGTCTTTGGGTTGATACACGTTGTTGGTTGCAGTTGCCACTGTAAAAATTGGATTAGTGCTTACTGCATCATAATTAAAAGTAGATTTTTTTGTTAAATCAACAAAGTTAGCAGCTGTTAATGCATCTGCATACTTCCCAGAGAATAATAAATATCTAGCTTTTAATGCATGCAAAGTATTTACATAGTCAATACCAGCAACTGCATCTGAGGTATAATTTGCACTAATTGGATTAGCACTAATCTTACTTAAAGCATTATCAATTGTTGCAACTGCATTTGCATATCCAACGGATCTATCAATGAAAGTTACATTTTTGCCAATAGTACTTGGTACTTTTTCCCATAACATACTCATGCTTCCAATTGCCATGGCTTTTAATACAGATGCATGTGCAATTAAACCACTTGCGTATGCCTTGTCATTCAATGACTCTGCAGCTTTAATCACAGAATTGGCATCATAAATAACTTTATTAGAGTTTGTCCAAATGTTTCCTAATATAGTATTAGTAGCATCTACATTGGCGCCGCCTCTGCTAAATTGGAACTCTGCAACATTTCCTGAGTTCATTAATATTACCTCATTTGTAGTAAATGCATTGGCAGTTACTACACCGTACAATACACTTGCACCGCCAAAAGAGAATGTTCTTTGTGCGCCTATGTTTACACCAACCAAACCTCTTGCAGAGCTAAATACTTGATCTGTTGTAGGAGCATTTGGGTTGACGAATTCTTTCTTACAACTGGTTAAGGATACTATCCCCAGCAAGAAAGCGCTTTGTATGATATATTGAATCTTTTTCATAATCAATTAATTTTTTAATGATGGGTTAAAAATCAGCTTTGATACCAAAACTGAAAGTACGAGGGATAGGAGTTGCACCAAAGTCGATACCTCTTAATATGGTGCTTTGTCCACCAGAGTTAACTTCTGGATCATATCCATTGTAATTATCCCATGAAATAAGATTTCTTCCGCTAAAGTTAATACTTAGGTTATTTGCAAAAGCCACTTTACCAACATTATAGCTTAGTGATAATTCACGTAATTTAACATAGTCGCCTTTGTCAATTCTCCATTCTTCAATTGCATAAATACCACTAATATATCCTCTTGGAAGTTTACCTAGAAGTTCTTGCTCAGCAACTTTTCCGTTTCCTACACCCTGTCTTGTTCTAAAATCAGCATTGAAAACATCCACTCCACTTACCATATCAATCTGTGCTCTGAATGACCATTTTTTATATGATACTTCATTTACCCAGCTTCCTGTGAATTTTGGATTAGGATTGCCAATTACTTTTCTTAAAACAGAGCCAGTGGGTAATCCAGCAGCATCTTTTGTTTCTGTTGGAGCAGTCACTGAACTTTGTGTACCTCTTGCAGTTTGTGGAATGCCTGAAGTGTTGGTGATAAAACTGCCATCTGCTTTTCTTGCAAAATAAGTACCATAGAATACACCAATGGGTTGTCCTTCGATAATAGCCACTGGAGCACCAGCGTTGGTACTTAATAAAGTTAATGCTTGACCAATTTTTAAAGCTTTGTTTTCATTTTGATTATAAATGGTTGTCATTTCCCATTTCAAGTCTTTAGTTTGAACAGGCACTAAGTTTAACATAACTTCAAAACCTCTGTTTTCTAAAGACCCAAAATTGTCTAACAAACTACTAAATCCATTTGTTGGAGCTAATTGTCTGTTAATCAAAAGATCAGTTACTTTTTTATTGTAAACGTTTAAAGTAACATTCACTCTATTATTAAGCATGCCTAAATCTAAACCATATTCAATTTCTGATTGTCTCTCAGGTTTTACATTTTCATTTGCTAAAATAGAACTTGAGTTTAACGCACTTCTGCTTAAGAAAGAATTGGAAGAATAAGTATTAAATCTAGAATAAGCACCAATACCTGTCAAGTTTCCACTTTCACCATAAGCAATACGAACTTTTAATAAATCAACTACATTCTTCAATTTCAAGCTATTAAAGAATTCAGTACTTGAAATTACATAACTCGCACTTGCCTTTGAGTATGTTTGATTGCGTTGAGTTCTTCCAAATACACTAGAACCATCTCTTCTCACCGCACCAGTCACAAAGAAATTATTTCTGAACTTGAAATTTTGTTGAACATAGGTACCTGTTACAGAAATTTCACTTCTATCATCAATGCCTGGTAATACAGTACTACCACCATTTACAGTTTGAATAAATGGAGCGAAACCTCTGCTTTGCAATAACACATAATTATTTTTCTCATATTGTTGAGAGTAACCTACTTGTGTAGTTGAAACTAAATTATTAGTGATATTCCAATTGTAGTTGGCACTTACATCATGGTTAATTTGGAAGAAATTATTGGTTGATGCACTCGCATAACCATTTTGAGTAGGATCTAATGTTAATCCACCACCAAAGAATGCAGGGTTTGCATTGTATGCATATGGCGGAATATACGTTGTACCATTTTGAGCGTAATTATCAATACCCATTACATAATCTACTGTTAGATTTTTAATAGGCTTCATTTTTACACCAAAGTTGGAGATAATACGACTTGTGGTTTGTTTTTGTTTGATATCTTCGATAACAGAAACAGGGTTAATTCTTCCTCTTTCACCTACTGCTTTAATATTGCCATTTGCATCTTTAGTCCAAATGTCATGGAAGTTACCAATAATGGTTACTGCGTTAGTTGGAGAGAAGAAAGATTGACCATCTGGTTTTTCATTAGCACTAGAATTAGTGTAATTTAAACCTAAGTTCATGCTTAACCATTTATTAATGGTTTGATCAATATTGGATCTAAAGCTAAATCTTTGGAAATCTGTATTCTTAATAATACCCTGATTCATAAAATAAGATCCACCAAAATAGTATTTCGTTTTGTCTGTACCACCACTTATTGAAATAGTGTTATCCGTACCAGATGCATTTCTGAAAATATAATCTTGGTAATCATATCTTTTTACAGCAGTAGTTGTCGTTGCAAAAGGTGCTGTGATGATATCTTGTGTTAAAGCACCAGGACCATCTGTTGGACCACCAAATTTAACAGGAGCTTGGTTTACTTCTAATTTCTTTCTTAAAGAACTACTCATATAAGTAGAAGAGAAAGATACTTTTGCTGCACCTGTTTTACCACGCTTCGTAAAGATTTGGATTACACCTGCATTTGCTCTACTACCATACGTAGCAGCTGCAGCGGCACCATTCAATACCTCCACTCTTTCAATATCTGCTGGATTGATATCCACCATTCTGCTTTGACCAATAGTACCAACAAAGTTTCCGCCATCATAGTTTGAAGAAGTATTGGTAACTCTATTAGTAGCGTTATTTATGATAACACCATCCACAATGTAAAGTGGCTCTGAAGAAGATAATACAGAACTAATACCTCTCAATCTTACAGAGATACCACCCGCAGGGTCACCACTGTTTTGACTAATTTGAGCACCAGCTGTTTTACCTTGTAATGCAGCTAAAATATTACCTGTTGCACCTTTGTTAAGGTCTTCTGCATTGACAGTACTTACATAGCTTCCTAATTGTCTTTTGGTAGTTCCTGCTGAGGTACCTGTAACAACTACTTCATCTAATTTAGAAAATTGCTCTGTTAATACAATAGAAATTCCTTTTGTAGTTCCTTTTGGATCTACTACAAAATCTTGACTTTTAAAGCCAACACCTGATGCAGTAATAGTGAAAGCACCACTTGCATTATGTGATAAAGAGAAATTACCATTATTATCGGTATTGGTACCTTTTTTAGTACCCTTGATAACAATAGAAATTCCTTCAATGGCACTATTGTCTTTTTGATTGGTGACTTTACCAGTAATAGCAACCTGTGCAATACTAGAAAATCCAAAAGTGGACAACAGTGTTAAAACCATCATAACCCTTGTTAGCAAAGGCTTTTTTGTTTTTTGTAGTTTCATAACTGTGTTTTAATTATTAATAGATGATAATTCCGTGTTGTTTATATGGAGCTAAAAGCGGATCATTCGGATCTAATTCTGTGATAAGAATATCGATCTCATCCAAATTGGCTACTTTAATTTTTTGTTGAGAATTTAATTTCTCAGAAATACCAATGCAAATGGTTTTCTTCGAAGCTTTAATCATTGCTTTTTTTATTTGTACTACTTCCCAGTCGTTTTCACTTAAACCAAATTGTGTATCCATTGAGTTGATACCCATAATACATAAATCTGCTTGTATAGATTCAATGGCTTGCACTGCACTTGCCCCTGTAGCCAACATAGATTCTTTAGCAATCTTATCACCAATCATAACTACTTCAATACAAGGGTGGTGTGCAAATTCAATAGCTGCATTTAAACTACAAGTAAAAAAGGTTGCGTTTAATTGTTGATCCAATGATTTTGCAAATTCTAAAATAGAAGTACCGCCTGATGTTAAAATGTACATTCCATTTTGCACCAATGCCGAAGCTTTCTTAGCAATAATATTTTTGTTCTCAATATTATATACCATCTCTCTGTCAAAAGCTGTGTGAAAGGATTTACTCAATGCACCACCATGTACTTTAATTAATTTATCTTCTTGGGATAGTTCTTGTAAATCTCTTCTAACCGTATCATCAGACACGCCCATCTTGCTGCTTAAATCCGCACACAACACTTTATTGTGCAGATTTAATTGGTGTAAAATATATTCTTGACGTTCTTGTTTAAGCATTTTGCGGTTTTAACATTACAAATTATGCAAAAAACCGCAAATGCGAACGTCTGTTAATAACTAAGGCTAAAATGTGCAATTTGACCTTATTTTCCCTTTTTAAACGCCCGCTAATGTCTTTAAAGCTTTGACAAACTGATCTAATTCTTGGGTAGTGGTATACAGATTTGGGGTGATTCTACATCCACGAATATTGGCATAGTCAATGGCCACCGTATAAATCTTATGCTCTTTCAATAATCTTTGTGCTAGATCAGCTGGGGTGATACCTTCAATTCCTACATTGGCGATACCGCAACTTCTAGATGGATCTGCTGGAGTATTTACAATAATCTTTGGAATATTGCGCACTTTATCTGACCAATATAATTGTAAGTAACGAAGTCTTGCTTCTTTGCGTTCATGACCTACCATTTCATAATAATCTATAGAATCATTGATGGTTAAATCTGTATGAACGGGGTGGGTGCCCACATGATTTAATCTTCTAATTTTATTTTTTTGTTTTTCGCCATCTCCCATAAGTGGCCAAACATTTTCTATACGTGTTTTATTGACATATAAAATTCCAGCACCTAATGGAACGCTCAACCATTTATGTAAGGATGCTGCATAATAATCACAATGCAAATCATCAATACGATATTGTATATGTGCAAATGCATGAGCTCCATCTACCATAACTTGAACACCATGTTCATGTGCCATGTCACAGATTTTTCTAATCGGTATAATTTGACCAGAAATATTGATCATATGACTTACTAAAATCACTTTAGTTTTTGGAGTAATCGCTTTTCTATACAAGTCTACAATTTCTTCATCATCTTTTGGATGATTAGGTACAGAAATGATTTTATTCACTACTCCGTATCTGTCTTTTACTTGTACAAACATATCGAGCATCGCACCATAATCTTGTTCTGCCATAATCGCTTCGTCTCCCGCATTCCAATTTTGTCCAGCAATGGCTAGGTCTAAAGATTCTGTAGTATTTCTTGTAATAATTAATTCTTCTGCACTACATCCAGCCAATGCTGCTAATTTAGCAGCTGCTTTATTTTTATTATCCCATTGCACTGTTCTCATATAATAAGAACCTTGATAATTGACTTCTTTAATATGTTCAATATATTTTTCTAATATGGGTTGAGGTAAAAAATTATAATAGCCATTTTCTAAATTAATATAATCTGGCTTTAATAAATATTGATTTCTTATGCTTTCCCAAAAGGCATCATCTTTTGCTAAAATAGTTGCAGGCACTGTTGCTTTTGCTTCAAAACTTTTTGCTAAAGCATTGAACCCCAATGGAGCACCCACGGAAGTCATTAACATATTTTTTATAAATTGTCTTTTATGCATGCTGTCATTATTTTTTATAATCAATTCTTGAAAGTCCTGCGTCATCATTTTTAGAGAACCATCCTTTACCATATTCTAAAACATATATTCTTCCATCTTTACCTACTTCCATGTCTATAGCGCCATTCCATCTGTGAGAACCCATAAATGGCTCCATTCTTACAAAATTACTTTGTTGATCCATTGTCACTGCTTTAATATATCCTCTCATCCATTCATACAAGAAAAATTTTCCATTGTAATATGCAGGATAGCGTGTTGCTGCTGGATATAAATCGCCATAATACACAGGGCCTGCCATGGCTGTTCTACTGCCACTTCCCATACTAGGAAAATCAGTTCCAACTCCATATGGATAATATATAAAAGCAGGTTGAGCTGGAGGCAATTCTTTTAAACCTGTATTGTTTCTTGAATTGTTGATGGGCTTTTTAGGGTCTTGTGTAGGACCAGATTTTCCAGTGGCATAATCATACATATGATATGCGTAGTTGTTACCAATAAAATAAGGCCATCCAAAATTACCTGGTTTTTTCGCTTGATTTACTTCATCATAACCCTGAGGTCCTCTAGTGTCTAAACTATCTGTAGGTGCATCAGGTCCAACTTCCCCCCAGTATAAATTTCCATTTTTTTGGTCAACTGAAATTCTATAAGGGTTGCGATGTCCCATGGTGTAAATTTCTGGTCTTGTATTAGGTGTACCTTTTGGAAATAAATTACCTTCTGGAATTTCATAAGTGCCATCTGCTTTTACTTTGATGCGTAAAATTTTTCCTCTTAAATCGTTTGTATTACCTGAACCTCTTTGTTCATCATATTGTTCATGACCTGGTCTGTCATCCAATGGCGCATAACCATGGCTGGAATATTTTTGATTGGGTTCATCAAATGGGGTAGTATTGTCTCCTGTAGAAACAAATAAAGTTTTATCTGGTCCAAATGCAATCGAGCCACCCGTGTGACAACAAATATCTCTTTGTGAATAAAATTCTAAGACTACTTTTTCTGAGCTATTTAAAATAGTATCATTTTCAAAAGTAAATCTAGAAAGTCTATTCACAGATTTATCTGCAGGGCTATAAAAAATAAATACATGATGGTTTTTCTCAAAATCTGGATCTGCTTGCATGCCTAACAATCCTTCTTCTGCATTGACACCTGGTGCATTTGTTTTATGATATACATTTAAAAAACCTACTTGTTTAACTTTCTTAGATTGATTGTTGTAATAATAAATTTCTCCTCTTCTTTGAGCCACTAAAACATCTAAATCAGGAAGCACTGTTAATTCAGTAGGTTCAAAGAAAGTACCCGTTACTAAATCTGTTTTTACAAAACCTTTTTCGTCTGGTGCATAAACACTCTTTGCTTTGCTATAGTTTGCAGTATTATCACCCATAGCGTATTGAATGCCGCCTAAGATATGTCCCAAGTATAAAGGATCCGAATAAGATTCAACAGTGTGTCCTAGTTCGGTATAAAATACTCTTCCTCCATCAAATGCATGATACCAAGCCATTGGATGATTTTGTCCATTCTTTCCTCCTGTATAAGAGCTTTCGTCAATGGTCATTAATACCTTAATGTCTTTGCTTATATTTTTAAAGTTATACCACTCGTCTTTTCTTTTCCATTCTTTGGGTAATCCTTTGGTAGAGGGATGAGTAGCATCTGTAATCACTAATTTTGCTTCTTGTTGTTCTGGATGACTTTCAAAATAAGCGCCAATCAAATTGCCATACCATCTCCAATCATATTCTGTGTCAGAAGCTGCATGAATTCCAACAAATCCACCACCAGCTTGCACATATCTTTCTAATGCAATTTCTTCATTGCCACTTAATACATCTCCTGTTGTTTGAAAGAAAACAATCGCTGCATATTTTTTCAAACTATCTTCTTGAAAATATGCGGCGTTGGTAGTCGTATCTACATCAAAACCATTCTTGGCACCTAAATCTTGTAATGCTTTTATTCCAGTAGGGATAACATCATGATGAAAGGCAGCTGTTTTAGAAAATACTAAAATGGTTGGTTTGGAACTTCTTTTATTACTACATGCAGTGAGTAAAAGAATGGCCATGCTAAATAGGCCAATAGCTTGGATGATTTTTTTCATATTGGAAGTTAATTTCCCACTTTTTTGGCGACTCTCAAAATAAAAAGGCATTAATTTGATCAATGATTGCTCTTTTTGGATAAGGTGTGTGTAAAAAAGCGGAAAATACTTCATTAAAAAAAGTAGCTTCATAGTAATGTATACATTTCATCTATTTTAAATCATTCAATATGTTTACAAATTCAAGAAGATCTTTTGTGAAGCAAACTGCTAGTTTAGTAGGCGCCATTAGTTTACCTGCTTTACTTGCTGCACAAAATCAGTCTAACAAGATCCAATCTAAAAAAGTGGTTTGTCTGGGTGCTCATCCAGACGATCCAGAATCGGGTTGCGGTGGTACTCTAGCAGCCTTAAAAAAAGCTGGACATGAAGTGGTGGTTATTTATTTAACCAATGGAGAAGCAGGTATTCCCGGAACACCACATGATCAGGCGGCGGCGATCAGAAAAAGTGAAGCCATGGCAGCTTGTGAAATTTTATCGGTACAATATAAATTCGCAGGACAAATAGATGGCGACACCTTGATGAACAACGAATGGGTTCAAAAAATAACAGATATCATCAAAGCGGAAAAGCCAGATATTTTATTTACCCATTGGCCATTAGATGCACATAAAGATCATCAAATCGCAAGCTTATTAGGTATACAGAGCTGGGTGAGATTGGGTTAGCAATTTTCATTGTACTTTTTTGAAGTATGTACTGGTGAACAAACTTTTATATTTCATCCAACAGATTATGTTGATATAACGGCTACGCAAGACATCAAAAGGAAAGCGTTATATTGTCATATAAGTCAAGATCCTCCTGGAATATATCAATGTGGACATGCAGCCATGGAAGATTTCAGAGGAAGAGAAATGGGTGTAAAAGCTGCAGAAGCCTTCATTAGAATGAATGGTCATTTACAGTTCGGCTGATTCTAGCCAGCTTTATTCGAATTCCAGTTCGTTGATGAATGTTTCCCAGTCTTTCATAATAAAGGTTTTAGTAATTGATAAACTCATGTATACTAATAACAATATACCTTTTAAATTGTTTAACAAAATATCAAATAAGTTAAACAAAAAAGGTAGGGATAATAAAAAACCCTTGTAAATTATTCATTCACAAGGGTTTAATTTAATTCTGCGGACCGGACGGGACTCGAACCCGCGACCTCCGCCGTGACAGGGCGGCATTCTAACCAACTGAACTACCGATCCAAGAACTTCCACTAACTTTTCCGTTTCCGGGTTGCAAAGATAAGGGGAAAGAAGTTTTTTAAACAAATCTTTTATTAAAAAAGGTTGCATTATTTTTACAGCCCAATCTTATATATATGCCAGCATACCCTAATAGACAGTTTTTAGATTTTGAACAACCTATCAAGGATTTATATGAGCAAATTGACGCTACCATAAAACTAGCAGAAAAGAATCCAAAAATTGATTTGACAGCTACTGTAAAGCAATTAGAGCAAACTATTGTAGATAAGCGAAAAGCAATCACAGAAAGCCTTTCACCATGGCAGAGGGTACAATTGAGTAGACATCCAGATCGTCCTTATACCTTAAAGTATGTGCACCTTATGTTCGATAAATTTGTTGAATTACATGGTGATCGCAATGTAAAAGATGATAAGGCCATGGTAGGTGGATTTGCAGAATTAAATGGTCATACCGTAATGGTGATTGGACAGCAAAAAGGAAGCAATACTAAGGCCCGTCAGCTAAGAAATTTTGGGATGGCCAACCCCGAGGGTTACAGAAAGGCCCTAAGATTAATGAAATTGGCCGAAAAGTTCAATAAACCAGTCATCTGCTTGATAGATACTCCAGGGGCTTTCCCGGGCTTAGAAGCAGAGGAAAGAGGGCAAGGAGAGGCTATTGCAAGAAATATTTATGAAATGGTGAGATTACAAGTGCCGATCATTGTTTGTATCATAGGAGAGGGGGCTAGTGGAGGTGCTTTAGGCATTGGTGTGGGAGATAAGACATTGATGATGGAAAATACTTGGTATACGGTGATTTCACCAGAAAGCTGTAGTTCTATTCTTTGGAGAAGCTGGGATAAGAAAGAAGTGGCTGCTGAACAATTAAAATTGACTTCTTTAGATATGAAAGGTTTTGGATTGATTGATGAGATTGTTCCAGAACCATTAGGTGGAGCACATTGGGATTATGATGCAGCAGCAGCTTCTTTAAAAGCAAAAATTACAGAGGCATTGGCAGCAGTAAAAGATATTCCACCTGCAACGCGTGTTGAAAATAGAATTGAAAAATATAGTAAAATGGGCTTCTGGGAGGAAGCTTAATGAATCTTTGTACATTTATATCCAAAACCTAATATGTTAAGAGATACCCTTAAAGGAACCGGAGTTGCATTAGTAACCCCTTTCAAAAAAAACCAATCTATAGATTTTGCAGCATTGGAAAATTTAATTGAAATCCAAATCAAAGGGGGTATTGATTATATAGTCACTTTGGGTACAACAGGAGAGTCGGTGACGCTAACAGAGAAAGAAAAAATTGAAGTATTCAATTTCACCGTAGAAAAAGTAAATGGAAGATTACCCATTGTGATTGGTATTGGTGGGAACAATACTGCTTCTGTGATGGAAGCTTTTGGAAAATTTGATTTATCTAAAGTGGTAGCTATTTTAAGTGTAGCTCCTTACTACAATAAACCTACACAGGAAGGCTTGTTTCAGCATTATACTGCATTAGCCAATGTAGCACCTAAGCCAATTATTTTATACAATGTTCCAGGAAGAACAGGTCGTAATATGACAGCTGCCACTTCTTTAAGATTAGCAGCTCATCCAAATATTGCTGGCATTAAAGAAGCAGGTCCAGACTTGTCTCAAACTATTGATTTGTTAAAAGATAGACCAAAAGATTTTTTAGTAGTGAGTGGAGATGATGAAATGGTGATGGCACAGATTGCATGTGGGATGGATGGTGTGATCAGTGTTGCTGCGAATGCTTTCCCTAAACCATTTAGCGATATGATTCGCTATAGTATGGCAGGCGATTTCAGCATGGCAAAGAGGTTAAACGATTTAATGGTTGAAGGATATAGTTATATGTATGAAGAAAATAACCCTGCTGGTATCAAAGCATACTTATTTGAGCAAGGTGTTATAGAAAATGTTTTGAGATTGCCATTAGTGCCAGCTTCTGAAGGATTGCAAGCTAAGATTCACAAGTACTTACAAAAATTTGCTGATTAAATTAGTTCAACTTCTGTTTAATCGCTTGCAGCTTCATCAATGCCTCAACTGGTGTGAGGTTATTGATATCAATGCTATCTAATTCTTTACGAATAGATTCAAATGTTTCTGTGTGTGCATCAAAAATAGATAACTGAAATTTTGATTCAGTAGTGGCTGCAGTAGGGGTGGCTAATTTTTGTGAGCCCTGATTTTTCAATTCCATCTCTTGTAAAATAGCATTCGCTCTTGTTACCAAATTATTCGGCATGCCCGCCATTTTTGCTACATGAATACCAAAACTATGCGTACTACCTCCTTTGGTTAATTTTCTTAAGAAGATAATTTTGTTACCCACTTCTTTATGACTTACATGATAGTTGTGTACATGATTCAGTTGTGCTTCTAAATCGTTCAACTCGTGGTAGTGCGTTGCAAAAAGTGTTTTTGGCTTTTCTTTAGATTGATTTAAATATTCTACAATACTCCAAGCAATACTGATTCCATCATAAGTAGAGGTGCCTCTGCCAATTTCATCCAATAAAATCAAACTCCTACTGCTGATATTATTTAAAATACTAGCTGTTTCAATCATCTCCACCATAAAAGTAGATTCGCCCGCATTTAAATTATCATTGGCACCAACTCTGGTAAATATCTTATCGGTTAATGGAATGGCTGCAGCGGTAGCTGGAACATAAGATCCCATATGGGCCATTAAAGTAATCAATGCAGTTTGTCTAAGCACTGCACTTTTACCACTCATATTGGGCCCAGTTAAAATAATGATTTGCTGTTGATTGGGATCTAATAGTAAATCGTTGGCTATATAGGGTTGATCAATAGGTAGGCTTTGTTCAATCACTGGATGTCGACCATCTTTAATGTCAAGCATTAAATCTTCTTTCAAAGCAGGCTTGCAATACTTGAATTCAATGGCATTATGTGCAAAGCATAGTAAACAATCTATAATCGCTACTAATTGTCCGTTTTGTTGAATGGCATTGAGTGATTGTAAAACCTCATCTAATAATTGTTGATACAATTGTTGTTCTAATACTAAAATTTTATCTTCTGCTCCAAGTATTTTCTCTTCGTACACTTTTAATTCTGGAGTGATATATCTTTCCGCAGTGGTTAAAGTTTGTTTTCGAATCCAATCAGCAGGTACTTTGTCTTTATGAGCATGGGTCACTTCTAAATAGTAGCCATACACATTGTTGTAGCCAATCTTCAAAGAATTGATGCCTGTTTGAAGGGCTTCTTTGTTTTGCAATTGCGCTAAGTATTCTTTTCCTCCACTCGAGATATTTCTAAATTCATCTAATTCAATATGTATACCATCTCTAATAAAACCGCCTTTCACAATAGTTGCTGGAGGTTGGTCCAACAGGGTAGTGCTAATTTTTTCTTTAGCTACTTCGCAATGAGTTAATTGATTACTTAATTGATTCAAATATTCATTCTTGCATCCTGCATAGATTGCTTTTACAGCTGCTACTGCTTCTAAAGATTTTCCTAATTGTTGTAATTCTCTGGGTTGTATTTTTCTACTAGCCAATTTGCTTGCCAATCTTTCCAAATCACCACAAGATTCAATCAATGCACTACTTTGATTTCTTTCTTCTTTGGATTGTATTAAAAAATCAACTGCATTTAATCTAGCATTGATTTGTGCAATGGATTGTAATGGGAAGATGAGCCATCTCTTTAATAATCTTGCACCCATGGGGCTTTTGGTATGGTCTAGTATTTCTAATAAGCCTTTTTTATCTGCACCATTACCAATCAATTCTAAATTACGAATGGTAAACTTATCCATCCATAAAATATCTTCTCTCTGAATAGGACTAATAGAATGGATATGTTGTAAATGAGGATGCTCCGTTTCTTTTAAATAGTGCAGGATGGCACCTGCGGCAATAATGGACTTGCTTTGTCCTTCCATGCCAAAACCTTTTAAGGTTTGGGTTTGAAATTGTTTTAACAATAAATCATTGGCATAGGGCTCATCAAAAATCCAACTATCTAAACCGTAAGAATAAAATCCTTGACCAAAATGTTCTTTAAACATAGCTTGGTCTTTTTTGGAAAATAAAATTTCTGCTGGTTGTAAACTTTGTAATAATTTATCTAGGTATTCAAAATTGCCTTCTGCAGTTAAAAATTCTCCAGTGGTAATATCTAAAAATGCCAATGCTCCTAATTCGTTTTCAACATAAATAGCCGCCAAAAAATTATTCTCTTTATGGGCTAATAATTTATCGTTGGTAGCAATGCCAGGAGTTAACATATCGGTGACACCTCTTTTCACAATACCTTTTACCGATTTAGGATCTTCCAATTGATCACAAATGGCTACTCTGTGTCCTGCTTTTACCAGTTTGTGTAAATAAGTATCTAAGGAGTGATGGGGAAATCCTGCAAGTTCACTACTAGAAGCTGCACCATTGTTTCTCTTGGTTAAAGTAATACCCAATACTTTGGATGCAATCACTGCATCTTCTCCAAAAGTTTCATAAAAATCACCTACTCTAAATAATAAGATGGCATCAGGGTATTTTTGCTTAATAGCCCTATGTTGCTGCATGAGAGGGGTATCGGAACTAGATTTCGCCATGGGTGACAAACCTACATAATTTTTCATAAAAAGCGTACTTTTGCATATGCGTAAATTGAGCATGGATGAATTGGGTAGGATGTCTGTTGCCGACTTTAAAATAGCGCCTAAAAAGCCTATTGTAGTGGTCATGGATCAAATAAGAAGCATGCACAATGTGGGCAGTGTATTTAGAACAGCAGATGCCTTTTTAATCAATGGGATTTGTCTATGTGGTTTTACTCCGCAACCCCCACACAGAGATATTCATAAAACAGCTTTGGGTGCAACTGAAACGGTAGATTGGATGTATTATGAACATACTATTGATGCAGTAACTGCTTTAAAAAAGCAAGGGTATAAAGTATATGCGATTGAGCAAACAGAGGGTAGTATCCCACTGAATCAATTTGACAAAAAGGAGGAGCCCATTGCTTTTGTTTTTGGTAATGAAGTGGATGGGGTAGATGCATCTGTGATTGCTCTTTGTGATGGGGTGATTGAAATTCCACAATGGGGTATGAAACATTCTTTAAACATTTCTGTAGCAGCAGCTGTTGTGTTGTGGGAATTTGTGAGATCTTAAAAAAGTACAATGAATCCAATAAAAGATTATTTAAGTTTAGTGAAGTTTTCGCATACCATTTTTGCAATGCCTTTTGCATTAATTGGTTTTGTATTGGGATTAAGATATAACTGGATCCATCATTGGTCTATTGAAAATATTTGGTTTAAGTTTTTCTTGGTCATTGTTTGTATGGTCACAGCAAGATCTACAGCGATGGCTTTTAATAGATACTTGGATAGACATTTTGATAAATTAAATCCAAGAACTGCCATCAGAGAAATTCCAGCAGGAATTATCAAAGCAGAAAAAGCATTGGTATTTATAGGAATCAATATGGCATTATTTATTACGGCTACTTACTTTATTAATGCTATTTGTTTTTATTTATCACCAGTAGCACTTTTTGTGATTTTATTTTATAGTTACACCAAACGATTTACCTATTTATGTCATTTGGTGCTGGGTATTGGATTATCGCTTGCTCCTATTGGGGCTTATTTAGCGGTAACGGGCAGTTTTGCGCTTTTACCTTTGTTATTTTCTTTTGCAGTGGTATTTTGGGTAAGTGGTTTTGATATTATTTATGCGCTTCAAGACATTGATTTTGATCAATCTCAATCTTTATATTCTATACCAAGTTATTGGGGTTTAGAAAAGGCTTTAAACATTGCAAGGATATTGCATGTATTTTCTGCTATTTTCGTAGTAGTTGCATTTTATTTAGGTGGGTTTCATATTTTATATTTATTAGGATTATTCGTATTTATTGGAATGTTATTGTACCAGCATAGTATAGTAAAACCCAATGACCTAAGCAAAGTGAATATTGCTTTTATGACTGCGAACGGAATTGCGAGTGTGGTTTTTGGGGTGATTGTAATTGCATCTATCTTTATTCAAATTTATTTTTAAACAAGTGGCTAGAATACTCTGTATAGATTACGGTGGAAAAAGATCTGGTATAGCAGTGACCGATCCATTGCAAATTATTGCTACTGGATTAACCACTGTGGACACCAAAGATTTGTTTACCTATTTAGAAGCATATTTTAAAGCAGAGCCTGTAGAGCTTATTTTAATAGGAGAGCCGATGAATTTAGATGATACGCCCACTCATGCTACTCCTTTAGTGCTAAAAGCAATTGAACAGCTTAAAAAGAAGTTCCCCAACATCCCCATTCAAACGGTTGACGAAAGATATAGTTCTAAAAATGCGGTTAGAGCAATGGTTGAAATGGGCATGAAAAAGAAGGATCGAAGAAATAAGAAAAAAATTGATCAAATTGCCGCTACCATTCTTCTTCAGGAATATCTCCATAACAAGGCATAAACTGCCTATTTATTTCTACCTTTGTGGTCAAATAAGTTGATTGTATGATTTTACCTATTGTTGCCTATGGAGCAACGGTATTAAGAAAGGTTTGTAAGCCCATTGAAGCCAATTATGAGGGCTTGGGAAAGCTGATTGAAGATATGTGGGAAACCATGTACGAGAGCAACGGCGTGGGCCTTGCTGCGCCACAGATTAATAGAGATATTCGTTTATTTGTAATGGATAGTGCTCAGATTTTTGCGAATAGCGAACCGGAGGATGAGGCTTATTCAGATGCACCAGGTATCAAAAGAGCATTTATTAATCCGCAGATCATTGAAACAGGTGGAAAAGAGTGGATTTATAATGAAGGTTGTTTGAGCATTCCTAAAATCAGAGAAGATGTTTCCAGACCTGAATCCGTTACATTAGCTTATATGGATGAGCAGTTCAAAGAACATACAGAAACATTTCACGGTATCACTGCAAGAATTATCATGCACGAGTATGATCATATTGAAGGAAAGTTGTTTATTGACTATATCAAACCTTTGAAGAAGAAATTATTGCAAGGAAAATTAAATGATATCTCAAAAGGTAAAATGAGAGTGGACTATAAAATGACTTTGGGTAAATAATTATTTATTTGAAATGAACGATTACTATGCGTAGACTTTTTGTATCTTTTTTATTAATTTTTTTCACTTGTTTGGTCAATGCACAGGACACTACATTGAATATCGATAATGGCTCTTTTACTTTATCAGATGCCATTGTTAGAAATAATTTTGATTACAAAGCTATTTTACAAAGAATCAAAGAAGATACCAGTTTTTATAAAGCCTTTAAGACTTTAAGAACCATTGGGTATAGTTCTTACAACTATATTCAGATGAGAGATAAGAATGAAAAAGTAATTGCTACATTAAATAGTAAAACCAGACAGAACAAAATAGGAGGTTGCAGAACCATGGATGTATTGGAGGAGAGTGTATCTGGGAATATGAAAGATGCGAATGGTGAATATAATTATACCACACCTGCCTTGTACGCTAGTTTATTTTTTACCAAAGGCACCATTTGCGGTGAAACCAATATTGTGAAAGGGAAAGTAAGAACAGTGAGTGGCTCAGGTTTAAGCAAGGCAAAGGATCAATTAAAGATGTTGTTCTTTAATCCTGGTAAAAAAATTCCGGGTATTCCCTTAATTGGCAATAAGTTAGATTTATATGATGAGTCTGCTCACGAATTATATGATTACAAATTAGATTATGTAGACTATCATGGTCAGTTGGTGTATATGTTTGAAGTAAAGCCAAAGGATGATTTAGGTTTTTTCTCTAAAAACAATGTAGTGGTAGATCAGATGACCACTTGGTTTAACCCTAAAACATTAGAAGTATTGGGGCGTAATTATGCGCTAAGTTATAATGCGGGCGCTTACGATTTTAATGTTCAAATGGAAGTGGAAATGACCTATTTCAATGGGCAATTAGTACCAAAGATTTTAAGATATAAAGGCAATTGGGATGTAGTCTTTAAGAAAAGAGAGAAAGGTATTTTTACTGCAACCTTATTTGATTTTAAAGAAGCTCAATAATTCAAGCTATTCTGTTAAGAAGCTCTGTTCGATATATTTGACTACTTCCACTAAACTTCCCGTCTCATTGAATACACGAAGTTGTCTATCTGCTCCAGTTCCTGTAGCAAATATTTGGTGTATTTTATCAATATGATGTCGGCTGCCTAAATCATCCACCACATCATCTACAAATTCTAATAACTCAATAATTAATTCTTTGGTAGGGATCTCTTTTTCTTTTCCAAAATCAATCAATTTCCCATCAATTCCATATCTACTTGCTCTCCATTTGTTTTCATTGATTAAAGCACGTTGATAATTAATGAAATTAATATTCTGGCGTCTTAAAGTATAAATCTTTGCACAGATGGCTTGGAAAATGGCAGTAATAGTGATGGTTTCTTGAATGGTCATAGGAATATCACAAATCCTGAATTCGATCGTATTATAAATAGGATGTACTCTTAAATCCCACCATATCTTTTTAGCATTATCAATACAATTGGTTTTGATCAACAATTGTACAAAGCTTTCATAGGCCTCAATGCTATCAAAATAATCTGGGATACCTGTTCTAGGAAACTTATCAAACACTTTAGAACGATAGGATTTATAACCTGTATTGCGGTTTTCCCAAAAAGGAGAATTGGTACTTAATGCATATACATGTGGTAAAAAATAACGAGCTGTATTGGCAATATGAATAGCCATACGACGATCTTCCATTCCCACGTGCACATGTAATCCAAAGATTAAATTACTTCTTGCAGCTTGCTGTAATTCGTTTAGTAATTCCTGGTACCTGGTTTGATCTGAAACCAATTGAGTTTCCCATAAACTAAATGGGTGGGTACCTGAAGCCCCAATACTATACCCTAATTGTTTTGCTAATGAAGATACCCCTGTCCTTAAAGATTTGATTTCTTGGTAGGCTTCGTCTACGTTTTGACAGATAGCTGTACCCACTTCTACCACTGCTTGGTGCATTTCTGCTTTAATCTTTTCCTTGAACAACAATTGACCCTCATTCACAATGGCTTGTTGATGGCTTTTCAATTCTTTGGTAGTAGGGTCAAGTATCATATACTCTTCTTCTACACCAATGGTAAATTGTTGCAAGTTCTTACCCATATGGCTTGAAATTACAATTTTTTTAGTAACTGCCAATACTTAGATTCATCTATTTTATCTGCTAAAGAAGACAGATTTTTTACAGATCAATTATTTATCTATGATAAGAATTTTCAGATTCATTCTCCCTCTCCTTGTCATAGGCTTTGATAATCGCTTTCACTAATTTATGTCTTACCACATCTTCTTCATCTAATTCAATGTGGGCAATACCGTCTATATCTTTTAAAATTCTAGAGGCTTTTTCTAAACCGCTTCTTTGATTTCTAGGTAAATCTACTTGGGTAGGGTCTCCTGTAATGATGGCTTTTGCATTAGCACCTATGCGTGTTAAAAACATTTTTATTTGTAAATCATTGGCATTTTGTGATTCATCCAAAATGATAAAGGCGTTGTCTAATGTTCTACCTCTCATGTAGGCGAGTGGTGCAATTTCAATAGTGCGTGTAGACATATAATATCCTAATTTATCTGCAGGAATCATATCATCTAATGCATCATATAGTGGTCTTAAATAAGGATCAATTTTTTCTTTTAAATCTCCAGGTAAAAATCCTAAACTTTCTCCTGCTTCTACGGCAGGTCTTGTTAAAATAATTTTCTTTACCAATTTATTTTTTAATGCTCTCACTGCTAATGCAACAGCAGTATATGTTTTACCTGTACCTGCAGGTCCAATCGCAAATACAATATCATTTTTATCTGCTGCAGTCACCATCTTTTTTTGATTCGCAGTTCTTGCTCTTACTGTTTTTCCATTAGGTCCAAATACCAATACTTCGTTAGGGTTTTTATCTACAAAATTGTCAATCACTTCAGCATCATCACCGCCTAAAATTTGTTCAAAATAATTTTCACTCAAATGGCCATTACGCTCCATGTACTGAATGATTAAATCAATTTTTTCTTTGGCTGCTTCAATTTGTTCTGGTGCACCACTTAATTTGATTTGAGTGCCTCTTGATAAAATTTTTAATAAGGGAAATTTCTTTTTTAAGATATCGAATTTGTTGTTGTTAACACCAAAGAATTCAATGGGATTAACTGTCTCTAGATTGATAATAGTGTCAGTCAAGGGATTTGATTTAAAGGGTTAGTGTGTTATTAAATCTACTAACACAATTTAAAATATAGAGTTTATAAATACAAGTAATAAATACGCACAATTGTGGATTACTAAAATGATAACATTCAGTTCATTTTAGTATTTTATAGAAATAGGAATGAATAATTTTATTTCGCCATCTTTAAAGTGCTAATCATTTGCTTTGGATCGGAAACCTTGAAAACAGTGGTTCCTGCAACTAAAACATCTGCACCTACTTGTACTAATTTAGCTGCATTGTTTTCTGTAACACCGCCGTCAATTTCAATTAAAGTGGATGCGCCAGCAGCTATAATCATTTTCTTTAATGCTTTTACTTTTTCATAAGTGTGTTCTATAAATTTTTGTCCACCAAAACCGGGATTCACACTCATCACACATACCACATCAATATCTTGAATCACATCTTTTAATAGATCAACTGATGTATGAGGATTTAATGCAACACCCGCTTTCATGCCATGCGCTTTAATCTGTTGTAATGTGCTATGTAAATGAGAACAGGCTTCATAATGTACCGTTAATATATCTGCTCCAGCTTTCTTAAATGCTGCAATATATTTTTCAGGAGATACAATCATTAAGTGCACATCCATTACTTTAGTAGTGGTGCTTTTTATTTGTTCAATAATGGGTAAACCATAACTTATATTTGGAACAAAACATCCATCCATTACATCTAAATGAAACCATTCGGCGTCTGACTCATTTAACATGTTGCAAGCTTTTCCTAAGGCTAAAAAATCTGCAGCTAATAAGGATGGAGCAATGATGGGCATACATTGAATTTCTTACAAAATTAAGTACTTTTGCACTCAATTTAAAAAGTATATGAGCAAGTTAACCCTCTTTTTTGCAGCTATTTTAAACTTTGTTGCTGCATTTAGTCAACAAGATTCTGTTTTATTTGCAGGTGAGCGTCATTTTAAAAATGTCATTCAATTAACCAATGGGGGAGATAATGCAGAAGCATATTGGAGTTATGATAGTAAGCGAATTACCTTTCAAAGGTCTAATCCAAAAGAGGGTATCAACTGTGATCAAATTTTTATGGGATTGGTTCCAACAGATAACGCCACACCTTTTCATTATACATTAATTAGTGGTGGGATAGGTCGTACAACCTGCTCTTATTTCACTAAAGATGGTCAACACATTATTTATGCATCCACAAAAGGTGGAGGCAACGATTGTCCTCCACCAGTGGATAGAGCAAAATATGGCAACAAATATATTTGGCCTTTATACAATACCTATGATATATACATGGCCGATACCACTGGTAAAATTGTAAAGCAATTGACTACTGCTAAGGGGTATGATGCAGAAGCTACCTTATCTTATGATGGAAAGCAAATGATTTATTGTAGTGATAAGGAGGGTGACTTAGATTTATATGTAATGGATTTAGCTACAGGTAAAGAAAAAAAAGTAACCACAGATTTGGGATACGATGGTGGTGCATGGTTTAGTCCTGATGGTAAAAAAATTGTTTGGAGAGCGAGTCGTCCAAAAACAGCAACAGAAATTGCAGAATACAAAAGTTTATTAAAAGAAGGTATGGTGGCTCCAACCAATATGGAAGTGTTTGTAGCTAATGTAGATGGCTCTAATGCAAAACAAATCACTCATTTAGGTCAAGCCAACTGGGCACCCAATTTCACGCCAGATGGCAAGCATATCATTTTTTGTAGCAATCATGAATACAAAAGAGGATTCCCTTTTAATATGTACCTAATAGATTTAGAAGGAAATAATTTAGAGAAAATAAGTCGTGACAAAGGATTTGATGCATTTCCGATGTTTAGCCCAGATGGAAAAAGAATTATGTTCTCTTCCAATAGAAACAATGGTGGATCAAGAGATACCAATTTATTTGTGGCTGATTGGGTAGAATAGTTTATTTTAGAAGTACAAAATATATTTTATGAATACAGGTTTATTGCATTTGCATAATGCTTTAAGATGGGTGATCTTAATTGCAATCGTTTTTGCTATTGTTCAGTTGTTACTTAAAAAGGATGCATTAAAAACAAGTAAAGTTTTATTGATGAGTGCGCATACCACTTTAGTATTAGGTTTGTATCAGTACTTTTTTGGTCCGGTAGGTTTTTTCTTTATCAAAAATATGGGGATGGCAGCTGCCATGAAAGACAAGGTTACCCGATTTTGGGCAGTTGAGCATATCTTAACCATGATCATTGCCATTGCCTTCATTACCATTGGGCATGTGAAGTACAAAAAAGGGGGTAATCCAAAAACCACCCTAATTTTATACATCATTGCCTTATTATTGATTTTTAGTGCAATTCCTTGGCCTTTCAGAACAGAGATTGCAAGGCCTTTGTTTCCAGGAATGGGCATGTAGTATCTAATTAATTGATTTACAGATTATTGCGAATAATTTGAAACGGGGAAGCGGTGCTTCCCCGTTTATTTTGGGCTTTTTGGAAGAATTAGCCGGTATTTTTTCTTAATTCCATTCATTTCCATATCTTTGCAACCCCAAAATAAGTATGTCAAAACAACCGCTGATTAAACAAGATGGAGTAATTATTGAAGCACTGAGCAATGCTATGTTCAGAGTAAAGCTTGAAAATGGTCACGAAATCTTAGCAACAATTTCTGGAAAAATGCGCATGCACTACATCAGAATTTTGCCAGGAGATAAAGTGGGAGTAGAGATGAGTCCATATGACTTAACTAGGGGAAGAATTATTTTTAGACATAAATAATTCAATTAAAAATAAAAGAACAAGTAGAATAATATTTTAAAAACAAAAAGATGAAAGTTAGAGCATCTATCAAAAAACGTAGTGCCGATTGTAAGATCGTGAAGCGTAAAGGTAAATTATACGTAATCAACAAAAAGAATCCTCGCTTTAAGCAAAGACAAGGATAGTAACCATTTAAGTAAATAAAAACAAGTTTTAAAATATGGCTCGTATTGCCGGTATAGACTTACCAAAAAACAAAAGAGGAGAAATAGGATTACAATACATTTTCGGTATTGGACATTCTACTGCTCGTTATATCTTAGACAAAGCAAGTATCAGTTACGATAAAAAAGTAAATGAGTGGAATGATGATGAGCAAACTGCTATTCGTAATATCATCAATGCTGAATTCAAAGTAGAAGGTGCTTTACGTAGTGAAGTTTCTATGAGTATTAAGCGTTTATTAGATATCGCATGTTACCGTGGTTTACGTCACAGAAAAGGTTTACCTGTTCGTGGTCAAAGAACGAAGACCAATTCACGTACTCGTAAAGGTAAGCGTAAGACAGTTGCTGGTAAGAAGAAAGTAGCTAAAAAATAATAACCTAGGGTAATGTTGGACAACTAACATTACCCTTTGCTATATAAATCCCTATCAGTATTGGATCCTGTTTGAACAACAGGGGAGATATGATAAGGTTTCCGCCTCGGCGGAATTTTATATTAAATAACCCGCTCTGTTTTTGATAAAAAAATAGGGCACACCTCAAGTAAAATGGCTAAACCACAAAAAGTACAAAACAGTGCTAAAGCAGCTGCAAAAAAGAGAGTCGTTAAAATCGACGCAGCTGGCGAAGTGCGTATCAACGCAAGTTTCAACAATTTAATCATCGCTTTCACTAACAAAGCTGGTCAAGTAATTAGCTGGAGCAGTGCTGGTAAAATGGGCTTCAGAGGTTCTAAAAAGAACACTCCTTATGCAGCTCAAATGGCAGCAGCTGACGCAGCAAAAGTAGCTTTAGACGCTGGAGTGAAAAGAGTAGATGTATTTGTTAAAGGTCCAGGTTCTGGTCGTGAAGGAGCTATTCGTTCTATTTCACAATCAGGTATCGAAGTAACTTCTATCCGTGACGTGACGCCAATGCCACATAACGGTTGTCGTCCTCCAAAACAAAGAAGAGTATAATAGATTATTCAAAAATTTTAATAACAGGATGTTTCATTGATTTTAGATTTTTACTGATGAAACATCGACACTAAAAAATCACAAAACAAGAATTATGGCACGTTACACAGGTCCCAAAACCAAAATCTCCCGCATTTTCGGCGAACCTATCTTAGGAAACGCAAAATGGTTGGGTAAAAACAGCAACCCTCCAGGACAACATGGTGCGCAAAGAAAGCGTAAGCAATTAGGAGAGTATGCATTACAATTAAGAGAAAAGCAAAAAGCAAAATACACTTATGGTGTATTAGAGCGTCAATTCCGTAAAACATTTGAAGAAGCATCTCGTTTAAAAGGTGTTAAAGGTGAAAACTTGATCAAATTGTTGGAAGCACGTTTAGACAATACCATTTTTAGAATGGGTTTAGCAGCTAGCCGTCCTGAAGCTCGTCAGTTGGTAGCTCATAAGCATATCGCAGTAAACGGTGAAGTTACCAACGTGCCTTCTTACACATGTAGACCAGGTGATGTAATCACTTACCGTCCTAAGAGTGCACACAATTCTTCTATCGTAAGCAAACAACGTCCTTCAAACACTAAGTTTAGCTGGGTGGATTGGAATCCAAACACGAATACTGGTACATTCATTGCAATGCCAGAGCGTGAGGCAGTTCCAGAGAATATTAAAGAGCAATTAATCGTTGAATTGTATTCTAAATAGTAGCACTTAACAACATTTCTTTCTACGGAAAGATTCAAATAAAAAAAAGTTTACCATGGCAATATTAAGTTTTCAAAAACCAGATAAAATTGTTTTACAAAAAGCAAATGACTTTGAAGGACAATTCGAATTCCGTCCATTGGAGCCAGGTTTTGGTTTAACATTAGGGAACGCTTTAAGAAGAGTTTTATTAAGCTCTTTAGAAGGTTTTGCAATTGTGGGTATCAAGATAGAAGGTGTAGACCACGAGTTTGCAACTATCAAAGGAATTACAGAAGACGTTACAGAAATGATCTTAAACTTAAAGCAAGTTCGTTTTAAGCGTAAGGGTGATCAAGACGTTAGTTCTGAAAAATTAACTTTATCTATTAAAGGTGGTAATGAGTTTAATGCAGGTCATATTGGCGATGCATCTGCTCAATTCCAAGTAATGAATCCTGAATTAGTGATTTGTACAATGGATCCTTCTGCTAAATTAGATATTGAATTAACAATTAACAAAGGCCGTGGTTATGTACCAGCTGAAGAGAATAAGTTAAAAGAAATGCCATTTGGTTATATCGCTATAGATTCTATTCATACTCCAATCAAAAATGTGAAGTATTTAATGGAAAACTATCGTGTGGAGCAAAGAACAGACTATGAAAAATTAATCTTAGATGTAGCTACTGACGGCACTATTCATCCTGAAGATGCTGTAAAGCAAGCTTCAAGAATCTTGATCCAACACTTAATGATTATCACTGATGAAAATATCACTTTTGATAACAAAGAAGACAAGAAAGAAGATGTTGTAGATGAGCAAGTACTACAATTGAGAAAAGTATTAAAAACTCCATTAGAAGATTTAGATCTTTCTGTGCGTGCATTTAACTGTTTAAAGGCTGCTAAAATTAACAGCTTGAGCGAATTAGTTCAATATGAGCAAGAAGATTTAATGAAGTTCAGAAACTTCGGTCAAAAGTCATTATCTGAAATCGAGCAAGTATTGATCGAAAGAGGATTGAGCTTTGGAATGGATTTAGGTAAATTAGGATTAGACAAATTAGATTTACAATAATTGTAAATCATTATTGATAACCGAGCGAAAGCTCAAACCTTGCAATTCCTGACACGGTGTAAGGATTAAAAATTAAAAGTCATGCGTCACGGAGACAAACAAAACAACTTAGGCCGTAAGAAGGCACACAGAGAAGCGTTATTAATGAACTTAGCTTGTCAGTTAATCATGCACAAGCGTATCGTTACTACTTTAGCAAAAGCTAAAGCTTTAAGAACGTATTTTGAGCCTTTGGCTACTAAAACTAAGAAGACAGGTAGTAAAGATATTATCAGTCACAACCACAGAATTGTATTTAGCTATTTGAACGACAAATCTGCTGTGAAAGAATTATTCACTGTAGTTGCTCCTAAAATTGCTACTCGTCCAGGTGGATACACTCGTATCATCAAATTAGGTATTCGTCCAGGTGATAATGCTGAAAAAGCGATGATCGAATTAGTAGACTTCAACGAAATCTATGGTAACTCAGTAAATGCTGCTGCAGAACCAGCTAAGAAGACTCGTAGAAGTAAAGCAAGTGCTGCTCCTAAAAAAGCTGCTGAAGCGTCTGTTACTGAGGAGGCAACTGATTCTACACCAGAAGCTGCAGCCGAATAATAATGAATGTGTATTAAGATATAAGGCAAGACTTTGGTCTTGCCTTTTTTTTGCCTAATTTTGAATAACTAATAAGACCCTATACAATGAGTACACAACCTGCAGTTTTAGTTTTGGCCGATGGCAATGTATTTCATGGACAAGCTTTTGGAAAAATAGGTACTACTACTGGAGAGATCTGTTTTAATACAGGTATGACTGGTTACCAAGAAGTATTCACCGATCCTAGTTATACAGGCCAAGTAATTATTATGAATAATGTGCATATTGGCAACTATGGTGTGAAAGCAACAGATGTGGAAAGTAGTACAGTGAAAATTCATGGTTTAATTGGAAGAAATTTAGAAGAAAAATATAGTCGTGCATTAGCAGATGGTAATTTAAACGAATATTTGATCGCTAATAATATTGTTTCCATTGAAGGATTAGATACAAGAGCTTTAGTAGCTCATGTTAGACAATCAGGTGCAATGAACTGTATCATTTCTTCAGACAATTTAGAAGTGGAATCACTGAAAAAAAAATTAGCGGCTGTTCCAAGCATGGATGGTTTGGAATTAGCAAGTACGGTTAGTACTAAAGAAGTCTATGAATTAGGAGATAAAAATTCTGACATCAAAGTGGCTGTACTAGATTTTGGTGTAAAGCATAATATATTACAATGTTTGGTGGATAGAGGAGCGCATGTAAGAGTACATCCTGCTAAAACAGATTTTGCTACTTTGAAAGCGTTTAATCCAACGGGTTATTTCTTGTCCAATGGTCCTGGTGATCCAGCACCTATGGATTATGCAATCAAAACCATTAAAGAAATTCTAATAGAGAAAAAACCTTTGTTTGGAATTTGTTTAGGCCATCAATTATTGGCTTTAGCGAATGATATACCTACTTTTAAAATGCATCATGGGCATAGAGGATTAAACCATCCTGTAAAAAATGTATTAACAGGTAGATCAGAGATCACTACACAGAATCATGGTTTTGGTGTAGATCCTGAAGCGGTGAAAAAGCATCCAAATGTTGAGATCTCTCATGTGAATTTGAATGATGAATCCATAGAGGGTATTAAATTAAAAGATAGACCAGCATTTAGCGTGCAATATCACCCTGAAGCAACGCCAGGACCTCACGATAGCAGGTATTTATTTGATGATTTCATATCTTTAATGAAGTCAAATTAATTCATGATCAATATTACCATAATTAATGGACCTAATTTAAATTTATTAGGTAAGCGTGAACCAGGTGTTTATGGTACTGCATCTTTTGATGATTGTTTGGCAGATTTAATACAAAAATATCCTTCTGTACATTTTACTTATTTTCAATCCAATATAGAAGGAGAGATCGTAGATGCCATACAGAAAGCAGGTTTTGAGCAAGACGGTATTATTATCAACCCAGCTGCCTATACACATACTTCTGTGGCTATTGGCGATGCAATTGCAGCGATTCAAACTAAAGTGATTGAAGTACATATTAGTAATGTGCATGCAAGAGAAGACTTTAGAAAAATATCCCATGTTTCTTCCAAAGTAGTAGGATCTATAGTAGGATTGGGTTTACAAGGTTACGCTTTAGCTACTGAATGGTTTGTAAGCAATGCCAACAAATAAAACATCATATCAACATCATCTTTGGTGGTTGTTAGGTATTTCCATCATTGTTAAAATAATTTTAGCCAATCTATTAGAGCTAGGGAATGACGAAGTGTATTATTACACTTATGCATTACAACCTGATTGGAATCATTTTGATCATCCACCCATGGTAGGCTGGATGATTCGATTAAGCACACTCAACTTATCTTGGTTATCAGATCTCTCTTTAAGATTGGGTAGTATTATATGTTCTTTCTTAGCAAGCATCTTAATTTTCGAAACAGGCGCTATCATTAAAAATGAAAGAGCTGGTTTTATTGCAGCATTGCTGTATAATTTATCTATTTATACTAGTATTATTGCAGGTTTATTTGTACTTCCGGATAGCCCACAATTATTATTTTTTACGGCAAGTATTTATTTAATGGTGAAATGGGTAGTACAACCTAATTTGTTTAAAAAGCATGAATGGATTCTTTTAGGATTGTGTATTGGCATGGCTACTTTAAGTAAAGTGCATGGTTTATTTTTATGGGCAGGTTTTGGTGCGTTTTTAATTTTTCATCAATCCAAAACTTTCAAACAACCCTTGCTTTATATAGCAGGAATGATTAGTTTGCTTTGTTTGATCCCTATTGTTTACTGGAATTTTGAAAATGATTTTATTACATATACTTTTCATTCAAAAAGGGTAGCACATACCAGTGTACATTGGGATACTTTTTTACAACAGATTGTAGGAGAGTTTTTGTATCAAAATCCCATAGTTTATTTAGCAAGTTTGATTGCTTTATTCCATCTTAAACAAGTGAAACTTTGGATAAGAGAAGATAAGGTACTGGCTTTATTATTATGGCTTAGTCTTCCATTGATATTGACTTTTTGGATTCTCTCTTTATTGAACCCAACCTTACCACATTGGACTGGTCCAGGTTTTATTGCACTCTTTATTATAGCCGGTTTGTATTGGTCTGAAAGATCAAAAAAATTGATTCCAAAAATTATTCAATCTGCCATGGGTTTATATGGCGCAATATTGTTAGGGTTCATTGTACTCGTATATATATTCCCCAAACAATTAGGATCAACCCAAGAAGCAAATTTAGGAGAATATAATCCTATCAATGATGTTACTGGATGGAAGCCATTTAAAGCTTCCTTTGAGCAATTGGTAAAAGAGGATATAGAATTAGGTAAAATGCGTTTTGATGCACCAATATTGACCCATAAATGGTTTCCTGGAGGACATATCTTATTTTATATAGCCACTCCTTTACAAAAAGAACTTATTGGTGTGGGGGATTTGGAAGATTTGCACAAGTTTGCCTGGTTGAATAGAGGTTTAAAAGGGTTACGTATTGGAATGGATGCCTATTGCATTGAGCCTTCTAATTTGCCAGATCATACTGTGGCAAGATATAGTCCTTATTTTGAAAAAATTGAATTAGTACAGGTTGTTCCAATAAATACTAGGCGAGTTGCACTTAGGTATTTTAAAGTGTATAGATTATTGAAGTGTAAACAAGTGCCAACTCCTGTTTTACCTGCCATTAGAAAATAAAATCGTCAAAATCTTTTCTATAAGAGATACTAATTCCTTGTCGATTTCTTCTACCCATATTTGATCCATTGATATCCAAACTATTTCTATTAAATACAATAGCTCTTAATTTTCTATTTCTGGTTAAAATGAATTCTATATTTAAATCTGGAAGCCACTGGAAATTACCATTTTGAATAGTGGAGGTATTTCTGATATTAAAATCCAAATCGCCGCCAATATTCACAATAATTTTATCATTCAAAAAGCTCCTTCCTAATTTAAGATTTACTCTTTGACGATCTATTCTGTTCGCATTTAAAGCAATTCCGCCACCAGTAGGATCTAATAAATTACCACTATTGTATACATTTGATCCCACATCAAATCTTAAACTCTTGTCTCCAGTCACTTTGGCTAAGAATCCGGTAATGGATTTATTAATTTCTTTTGCCAGTAATTGAGAAATGGTATTAATACCAATAGAAGTGGCTGTATATGCATTGCTGGTATTGTTATTGCTAAAGCTCACTGGTGCAAATGCATTGAATACAATTAGGAATGAAACTTGTTTTAAAATTTCATTATCATCTCTTTCTAATCTTGAAATAAATTGAGAGAATTCATTGTCAGAACTAATAGGATTTCCTTGTGGGAAAGCCAAACTAAACTTAATGGATGGGCTAGATAATTTATTTCTTAAAGCGGCAATTACAAATACATTGCCACGATAAGTTCTTACAGCATTACTAAAATTGGCTGAGCCTACTAATTCATTTAAGCTAACTCTTTCTGCAGTGTATCTAGCATCTACATGAATATCTGCATTCAAAGGATCTCCAGTCCATTCTATGAAATTTCCTGCTTCTGGAATTAACTCAAATGGTTTTTTGATAAAGGATTGGAAATTGAAATCATATTTACCAGATTCTATATTATACTTGCCTCTGATAGTAAGAGGTTCAATATTTCCCATTCTTAATTTCAATCTACCATTACCCACTGCTTTAATGACGTCCCCGGTTAGGTCGTCAAATATTAAATCAATTTGAGTTTTATTATTTGCTGTAACATCTAAATCTACCACTAAATTAAAGCTTGGTATATCGGCACTTTTAATGGCTGTTTTGCCATATTTTTTAAATACAATAAATTCTGATTTACCGGTTTCTTTACTAGTTGTATTGGGTAAATAAATATGCGAGCTGTCATTCACATCTGCATTAATCACCATTTTAATGTTCTCTTCTGGTCCTTTAATGGTCATAGATGCTCTACCCACTGCCTTTCCATAGAAATAGGGGTTGTCAATAGCTTCCATATTTAGCAATTCTGTTTTTGGACTACTTATTTCCATATCATACACCAAGTGTTTAAATCCTTGCTCTAGAATTTTACCTTTAAATTGAATAGGTCTATTGAATCTATCTTTTAATTGCACATTACCAAAATCAATCCCCTCATTATTGAATACTATTTTAGCACTATCGATAAAGTAGGGCACTTTGGTATAATCCACAATAAAAGAGGCTTTATCCAATGTGGCTTCTCCCAACAAATAAGGGTTCTCAATTCTGCCGCCAAAATGTATTTGACCACTAGCTCTTCCTTTGAGTTGTTTTAATACTCCACCAATAAATTGTTCTACTAATCCAAAATTGGAATGATTTAAATATAAAGTAGCGTCCAATGGGTTGAGGGAATCTTTGATACTATAAGCTCCTTTTGCACTTAAATTATAACCAATATTTGGAGCAGATAATTCAAATGGTACTTGGCCTGTTTGTTGGACATATCCAATATTGGCCTTGGTTAAGCCTATGAGTTCGCTGTTAAAACTAAATTGATCAATATTCAATTGAGAACCTAACTGAAAGTTGTCATACACATTATTTAACTGCACAGACCCATTGGTTAACCCTTCTAAACTAGGGTAGCTAAAGAATACTTTGGTTAAATCTCCTAAAATTAGCTGCTTAATATTTAATTGTAAGCTATTGTTATTGGACCCACTAATGACAGATATTTCTTGTAATCCTTGAGTCAATTTAAAATTCTTTGCAAACGTATTGTTCTTACGTATACTTAATTGGCCTCCATTTTCAATCGTCCATTTTTTTTGATTTAACACAAAATAGGAAGGTGTCCATTGGATACTCAATCCATCTGCATAGGTATTGATAGCGCCATTTAAATGTATGGATTCTAATGCTGATTTGCTTGAAGCATCAAAAGCGATTTTTGAAACATCATTGCTGGTAGCTATGTTAATGTTGGGCTGAATAAAATTAAAACTATCTGTTAGGTTTGCGCTTGATGCATTAAAATGAACAAATAAAGAATCCTTTGTACCTCTAGCATCTATGAATCCTTTTCTAATACTATATGCTTTCCATTGAGCATATGGGATAGATCCCTTGGCGATAATCGTTTTATTAATGGTGTTTAAAGAGCCATTCAATTGAACATTATTGAAGCCTGAGAAATCAGGATTAAATATTCTAATATAAGGTTCTAAATAGTTGGATGTAATACTAAAATTTAGCTGTTGATTTGTGGGAGTATTTTTAGGGGCAGGAATATAGGTTGGAAGATAATTTCTGATAAAGTACTGAACACTTGCAGGTAAATGCACAATATCAAATTTTCCTTGAATACTTGCTTGTAAGTCATCACTAGCAATACGAATAATTTTATTCCCTCGATCTATATTAGAACTCAATGTTAATGAGTCAAAATTAATGGTGGATAATGTACTTTTTAATTGACCGTTATATAATTTAGCAGCTCCGGCAAAGTTGTCGATATTATTCCCTTTGAAGTTTACATCAATTACCCCAGTTAACTGAATGGGGTTATTGGTGAAGTTCAATTCCTTAAAATTAGCATTGATTAAATCGCCTACAGCGTTGTAACTAGGTAATTCGTTTTTAAAATCAATTTGCACATTGCTGTATAAATTAATGTGGGGATCTTTTATTTTAAATATACCATCAAAGGCTTTTTTCTGAAGTACACCATTGGTATTAATATGTGTATACACATATTTTTTGTATTCTAGAGAATCGATTGATCCTTCAATATTGGTTTTAATTTTTTCTAATGAAAAAGAAGTTCCAGCAATTTTACCATTAAAATTCAACCAGCCTAATTCTTGAATAGATAATAACTTGCCTATATTAAAATGTGAGGTAGTGAGCTTGCCTTCGTAAATGGGTTCTGCGTTTATAGGGAATTGAATTCTTATTGCCGTATTAGCATTCCCTAATGCAGATTGTATATTAGCATCTGCTACAAAGTCGTACAAAGTTCCATTAAACTTACCTTGGAAAATTAGGTTGCCTAGTTGATTTACTTGTAAATCTTTGATTAAACTTAAACTTGGAATCCATTGCAATAAATCTGGGTAATTGGTTTTAGCAATGACCTCGCTAAAATTTATTTGTGTAGTGCGCATTTCGGGAACACCTTTCATACTAAAATTGCCTTTCACATAGGAATTATTGTATTGTGCGCTTAAGCCTTCAGTTTTAAAATCCGCAACAGTTCCATTGAATTTAAAACTAGTAGATACTTTTTGATGGATATTGCTTAATTCAGGTGCAAAGTATGCAATATCATCAGATGCCACTTGTGCATTGATTAAATGTGCCCTCATATTCACTTTGTGAATGTAATCGCTAAAGTCTTCGACTAAGTTTTTATACTCCATGGCATAGTAGGGGCCAAGAATACTTTTGTTTGTTTTTAGATATAATTTATTTAACTCCATTATTTGTGGAGTCATTCTAAATTGTGTTTTTAACTGCTGAATAGCAAAGCCAGATCTTTCTTTGGTGCTTAAAACTACTTTTGCTTTAATGGTATCTTTTATGAAACTTGCGTTTTTGATTTCCGCGTTGAGTTCATTAAGTCTTATATGATATCCATCAAATTGAGGGGTGGGTTTTGCAAAATCATTTTCTATCCAAAGTTTACCTTGAGTAATCTTAATTTCTTTTGCAAGAATAATGGTATTTGGGTTTCCAAAGTACAATTCGTCAATTGGAGGAATTGTTTTCTTTTTATTGGGTATATTTTTACGAAGTCCCTTTTTATTTTGAATGGTATAAAAAGGTTTATTGGCTACTAATTGATCAATTTGTATAAGACTGTCATTGAATTGGCTAAAATTAGCTATGATATTAGCCGATTTTAAATGCATGCTTTGACCAACCCATTCATCATCTTGTACAAAATCAATTTGAGCAATTTCTATTTTCTTTAAATCATAACCCTTTTTCTTTTTCTGCGCACCCTTATTCAAGAAATCTAAAAGAAACTGGTAATTCCATTGTTCAGTGTTTCGATGTAAATTAATCTTCGTTCCTTCAAGGCCAATGTATTTGATAATAGGAGTAGTGGTGGAGAAAAAGATGTCAGAGATTCTAAGTTTTAAAGTATGCGTGTAAACTAGTGTATCTTTTTGTTGATCTCTAATAAGTACATCTTGCAGGTCAAGACGATTGAATAAAGCAAAGCCCACTTTGCCCACTTTAACTTCAGTATTAAGCGAAGAGGATAGGGTTTGCGTAGCTTTTTGAATCAATTTATTTTGTACCCAAGGTATTTGAATAAACAGATACAAAAGCAGGATTAAGCCTACTATAGAAGCTAGTAAAATTCTAATAAAACGAAGCTTATTGGGGTGCAAAATCTGTTTTTGTAAAAGTACAAAAAAACACTAGAACCCAGCTACGCTATCATCACCTCTTTTATCCCCAGCAGCTTGTCTTTTTCCATTTTTTAGAATAACTACACCATCCATTCTACCAAAATATCCTCTTTTAGTAGTTGTATAACCCATTGCTTTTAAAGCTTCAATGGTAGCTTCTGGAAAATCTACTTCAAATGCAATATTATCTGGCATCCATTGGTGGTGAAATCTAGGTGCATCAATAGCAGCTTTTAAACTCATTGAATGATCGATCATATTTACCAAACCTTCATATACCTGATTGGGAATGGTAGTTCCACCTGGTGTACCAATGCTTAAATAAGGTTGATTGTTTACAGTAACTAGGGTAGGTGTCATAGAACTTAACATTCTTTTTCCTGGTTGAATAGCATTGGCTTCTCCACCAATCGCACCATACATATTGGGAACGCCTGGTTTGATGCTAAAATCATCCATTTCATTGTTTAATAAAAATCCTGCACCTGCTACAATGGTTTTATTGCCGTATGTATCATTCAAGGTAGTGGTAATGGCTACCATGTTTCCCTTTACATCAATCACGCTAAAATGCGTTGTTTGTTCGCTTTCATATGTTTTACCTGCTTGAATATTTTTGCTTTGTCCTGCAACACCTACTTGATAATCTTTCATTCTTTGCTGAGCATATTCATTGCTAATTAAAGTTTTGGTAGGCACTTTATAGAAGTCTGGATCACCCATATGTTCTGCTCTATCTGCATACGCTCTCCTCTGTGCTTCTACCATTAAACTTACCGATGCTGGACTATTAGTGCCCATTTTTTGGACATCAAATGGTTGAATCATTTGTAACATCTGTGCGATCAAAATACCTCCACTACTTGGAGGTGCAAAACTGATGATATGATGCCCCCTGTAATCAAATTCTAAAGGAGTTCTGTGTTTGGCACGATAGTTCTTTAAATCTTCATGACTAATCATTCCTTTACTAAAACCCATTTCTTTTACAATTAAATCGGCGGTTTTACCTTCATAAAATCCAGCCAATCCCTTTTTCTGAATGCGCTTTAATGTATTTGCTAAATCTGTTTGAATTAATGTATCTCCCGCTTTCCATTGTTCTTTTTGGGTAAAAGCACTTGGAGCAGAACTATTTTTTAAAAATTGTGCCCTAGTAGCATTCAATCCTCTTGCTTCTTTCTCTGTTAATATATATCCATAAGCAGCTAACTCAATGGCAGGTTGAATCAATTTGGCCATTGACATGGTCGCGTATTGATGAATTTCAAACATACCAGCCACCGACCCTGGAATACCACTTGCTGATGCACCATCTCTTGAAAGGGTATTAGAAGGATTGCCTTTTTCATCTAAATACATATCTCTATGTCCCTTGCTAGGGGCAGCTTCCCTAAAATCCACTCCGATTAATTGGCCATCTACATTTCTAGACAACATAAAGCCTCCACCTCCAATATTACCTGCTCCAGGATGTACCACAGCTAAACTAAACTGCATGGCAATAGCAGCATCATAAGCATTACCACCATCTTGCATAATAGCAGCGCCCACCATACTTGCAAGCGGATGTGCACTCGTTACAGCAGCATGCTCAAATTCAGCTTCTTTTACTAATTGATAATTATAGGGATTGATTTGAGGGTGTTTTTTAAAGAATTTTTGAGCAATGCTTGTGGTTGTATTGGCTACAAAAAAACAAAGCAATAAAATAGGGGCAAAGGTCTTGATCATATTCGCAATTTGAACCGTTAAATTACTTAATTTTAAGCTTATTCATGCGATATTTTTTTAATAAAAACAACCTTATATGAATCTAGTTGCTGCAAAATGGAAAGGATTGATTGCACTGTTAATTTGCCCTTTGTTGACATTTTCTCAATTGCAAAGTCCTGCAGAATTTTTAGGATATCAAGTGGGCACTCGTTTCACCAGACACCATCAAATTGTAAGTTATTTTAATGCAGTTGCTAAAGCAACACCTGAAAAAGTAAAGTTAATGCCATATGGTAAAACGAATGAAGGAAGAGACTTATTGGTTGCAGCAATTAGTTCGCCAGAAAATATGGCCCAATTAGAAAATATCAGAAAGCATAATCTGGGATTAACAGAAGGTACAGTGGATGATTTGAAACAGCCAGCAATTGTTTGGTTGAGTTATAATGTACATGGAAATGAACCAGCTTCTTCTGAAGCAGCTATGCTCACTTTATTTGCGCTATTGGATCCTTCTAATAAAAAATCTGCTGAATGGTTAGAGCATGTGGTGGTGATGATTGACCCATGTATTAATCCAGACGGAAGAGATAGATATGTAAATTGGTATAATAACGCAGTAGGAACTAATTCATACAATGCTGATCAACAGGCAAGAGAGCATATGGAGCCCTGGCCTTCAGGTAGAACCAATCATTATAATTTTGACTTAAATAGAGATTGGGCTTGGCAAACACAGGTAGAAACAAAACAAAGAATCCCATTATACCAACAATGGTATCCTCAAGTTCATGTGGATTTTCATGAGCAAGGGTACAATGAGCCTTATTATTTTGCACCAGCAGCAGAGCCATTACATGTGTTATTGACGCCATGGCAAAAAGATTTTCAAGATCAAATTGGTAAAAATCACGCTAAATATTTTGACCAAAACAATTGGTTATTTTTTACCAAAGAAAGATTTGATTTATTGTATCCATCCTATGGAGATACTTATCCAATGTACAATGGTGCTATTGGAATGACTTATGAGCAAGGTGGAATCAGTGCAGGCTTGGGAGTACAAGATAAAAATAACGATACGGTTACATTAGTGGGTAGAGCCTTGCATCATTTTACAACGGGCATGTCCACAGTTGAAATCAGCGCAATGAACCATCAAAAATTAATCACTGAGTTCAAAAAATATTATCAAAATAGTAGGGCGGGAAATCATGGAATGTATCAGACTTATTTGATGACTTCTTCTTCTGCTCATAAAATAAAAGCTATTGCAGAGGTATTGAAAAAGAACAATATTCAATTTGGCACTTATACAGGCGGAAATGGATTGAAGGCATTTGATTATCATACTAAATCAGAAGGTAATTATACCAATGAGGGATATACTATTGCTGTTGCTGCAGCACAAGTGCATGGGGTTTTGGCAAGTGTTTTATTAGATCCAATTACACAGGTGAATGATTCAAATACATATGATATTACTGCATGGTCTTTACCTTATGCTTTTGGTGTGCATGGTTTTGCTACTAAAGAAAAGTTAGCACATTCAAATAGTTTTAATTTACCTACCTACACCATTGCTTCTACTAATTATGGTTATTTGATTCCATACAATAGTTTTAGCACGGCTAAAGTATTGGCACAATTATTATCTAAGCATATAAAAGTGAGGTATGCAGAAAAAGCATTTACTACTGCAGGAAGAAATTTTGAGAAAGGTACTTTGATGGTATTGAAGACAAGCAATAGTCCTAATTGGGCTGCAGATACCAAAGCAATTTGTGAAGCAGCGGGTGTAGAAGCTGTAGCTGTGTCTACAGGTTATTCAGAAAAAGGTGCTGACTTTGGGTCTCCTTTAGATAAAATGATTCATCACGCTCCAAAAGTGGCCTTATTAACTGGCGAGGGAGTTTCTGCATTAGCAGCTGGGGAAGTTTGGAATTATTTTGAACAACAATTGAACTATCCAATCACACAACTTACTTATTCCATGATGGGAAGAATTGATTTAAATAAGTATGATGTAGTGATTGTGCCAGAAGGTCAATACCGTGACCTGAACTCAAAACCAATGGCAGATAAGTTTCAAGCATTTGTGAAAAAGGGCGGCGTTTTAATTGCTTTAGAAAGTGCTGCGCAACAATTTGCATCCAATGCTGATTGGGGTATAAAATTGAAAGAATTACCTACTCCTTCAAAACCTACTGTGAATGATTTAGCTAAATACGGTGAAAGAGTACAAGATCAATTAATGTATTCAAATCCAGGGGCTATTTACAAAGTGTATTTAGATGACACCCATCCCATTGGTTTTGGAACCAATGGGATTTATTATGATTTAAAACAAGATATGACATTATATGAACCAAGTAGTGACTTGTGGAATGTGGGTGCTATTAAAAAAGATAGTTACGTAACTGGTTTTGTTGGTGTAAAAGCAAAATCAGCGATTCAAGAAGGGGTGGTGATAGGAGTTAAAGAAATGGGTGCTGGTAAATTTATTTTTATGGCAGACGATCCCATTTTTAGAAATTTTTGGGAAGCTGGTAAGTTGATTTTAGCAAATGCAGTTTTCTTAAATGGTAAATAATTTGAATGATTAATTAGTTATATGAAGAAATTATTATTGTTTATTGTTGGTTTTGGGTGTTTCAATGTTTTAATACATGCTCAGCAAAATGCGGCCTCTATTTATGCAGGTATTAAAAAGCTTGGGGTAATGGGATCTGTATTATATATCGCTGCACATCCAGATGATGAAAACAATAGTTTCTTACCTTATTTAACTAAGGAGAAAAATTATAGAACAGCATATTTGAGTTTAACCAGAGGGGATGGAGGTCAGAACTTAATTGGAAAAGAACAAGGTATAGAATTGGGATTAATCAGAACACAGGAACTTCTTGCTGCTAGAAGAATTGATGGTGCTGAACAATACTTCTCTACAGCATATGAATTTGGTTATAGTAAATCTGCAGAAGAAGCTTTGACCATTTGGGATCATCAAAAAGTTTTGAGTGATGTGGTTTGGGTGATTAGACAATTTCAGCCAGATATCATTATCACTAGATTCCCAGGTGATGCTAGAGCAGGACATGGTCATCATGCTGCTTCAGCAATTATTGCTAATGAAGCATATTTAGCAGCAGCTGATCCAAATCAATTTCCTGAACAATTAAAAAAAGGGGTAACTGCTTGGAAAGCTAAACGCATTCTTTGGAATACGTTCAATTTCGGATCAGTCAATACAACCAATAACAATCAATTCAAATTAGAAGTAGGTGGATACAACGTGATTGAAGGGAAAAGTTACGGCGAAATTGGAGCAGAAGCAAGAACCATGCACAAAAGCCAGGGCGAAGGTAGACCAAGAAGAAGAGGAGCAAGTTTTGAATTTTTTGAAACAACTGGCGGCGAAGCCCCAACAAAAGATTTAATGGATGGTATTGATATTGGATGGTCAAGATTAGGTGCGACATCTATTCAAACAGAAGTGAATAATATAGTAAAGCAGTTTCAAATTGATCAACCTTCTGCTATTGTACCATCTTTAGTAACCTTGTATAACAAAGTAAAAAGTTTACCGAGTACTGTTTGGAGCAATTATCAATTACAACAAATTCAATCTTTGATTAAAGATGCTTCTGGAATTTACATTGAAGCAAGTACTCAAAAAGCACAGGTCATCCCCGGAGAAACTTTAAGTGTTCAAGTATTGATTAATCAAAGATCTTCTGTGAATACGCAATTGGTTAAACTTCAGTTGCCTTCTAAGGATAGCTTAATGCAAAAAACATTAAGTAATAATCAAAATACCAATATTGATTATACTTTTAAAGTACAACAGCATACAGCCATCTCTCAGCCCTACTGGTTGGTTCAGCCAAAAACAGAAGGTATGTTCTTGGTAAATGACTATGCTTTGATTGGTAAGGCAGAGAATGATCCAGCTTTTACGGTAACTGCACACATGAATATAGAAGGGGTTGATTTTTCTTTTATACAACCTATTCAATATAAATATACAGATCCTACCAAAGGGGATGTTTATCAACCATTGGCGGTAATTCCTGCAAAAGAAACCAAATATAATAAGGAAGTATATTTAATGAGATCCAATAAACCTGTTGAAATAAGTTACCAGCAAATAGATCATCAAGGAGCTACTGTTCAAAAATCAATATCCATTAAAAATTCCAATCAATCTTTGCCGACCAATAGGAATGATATTTATAGAAAGACCATTCAATATGATCATATCCCTACTTTAAATTATTTTACTACTGCTAATACTAAAATTGTTCCCATAAATGTTAATACAAAAAAAGCCACAGTTGGATATATAGATGGTGCTGGTGATAAATTGCCTGAAGCTTTAGCCGAATTAGGGTATCATGTGGTGATGTTAAAAGAAGCTGATATCAACAAAGCTACCCTTGCTGGTTTAGATGCGATTGTGGTGGGCATCAGAGCTTACAATATGTTTGAGTGGATTTCAGATAAAAATGAGGTCATTAATGAGTACATTCAACAAGGTGGTAATTATATTGTACAGTATTTGAAAAGTAATCAGGTTGGAATTAATAAAGTAAAAGTAGGACCTTATGCATTTTCGGTAAATGGTTCAAAAAGAGTAACCCAAGAGAATGTGCCTGTAGATTTTGTTTTACCCAATCATCCTGTATTGAACACCCCTAATAAAATAAGCAGTGATGATTTTATGAATTGGGTACAAGAGCGAAGCACTTACCAAGCTGAAAATATAGATCCGCACTTTGAAATGCCTTTGTCGATGCATGATGCCAATGAACCTGCATCAAATGGAAGTTTATTAATTGCGCCTTATGGGAAAGGCAATATGGTATATGCAAGTATTACCTTATTTAGACAATTGCCTGCAGGTAATTCAGGTGCTTATAAATTATTAGCGAATTTGGTAGAATTGCCGAAACGCTAGTGCTATATAAATACTAGGATTCATCACCCAACCATTTCATTTTGGTGGAGATGAAGTATACAATTAAACCTAAGCTAATAACAGTCAATCCACCCAACATCATTTTTTGTCCAGTAGAGATAAAAATAGTTACCCATATAGCTACTGCAATCAGTAATGGGATGGGGTAGAGTGGCATTTTCCATGGGAAAAAATCTTTCCCTTTTCTTTTTACCAATAACATTAAGCCAATGGCTTGCCCAATAAATTGTATCAATATTCTCATAGCTAAAATGGCGTCAATCACTTCTTTTAGTCTAAATAGTAAACTAAAAACAAATGCAATACCGCCTAAGACCAATAAGGATCTATGAGGGAAATGTAATTTGGGATGTAGTTCTGCAAAATAAGAGAAGAATGAATTGTCTTTTGCAGCTGCATAAGGGATTCTACTGTATCCAAGCGTTGCTGCAAATAAAGAAGCAAATGCTACTAATAAAATTAAGATAGTCACAATAGCGCCTGCATTGGCTCCATACAATGCCTGTATGTAAGCACTTACTACATATTTACTTTCAACAATGGTTTCAAAAGGTAATACACTGGCTACACTGACATTCATTGCTAAATATAAAATAGCAATCCCCGTAATGGAGATAAACATACTTCTTGGGATATTCTTACTAGGATTTTTAATTTCACCTCCTAAATGACAAACATTATAATATCCAAGGTAACTGTAAATTGTTTTTACACTCGCAAAACCCAAAGCTGCGGCAAAGCCATGCTTCATTTCAAAACCATCATTGATATGTTGAATAGGTGCCAAGAAATTTCCATGAGCAATACCGCCAAAAATAATCCATAACATAGTGCTTAATACACCTACCCATAAAAACACAGAAATCTTTCCAATAGATTCAATTTTTCTATACAGTAAAGTAATAACCAAAATCACTACTGATCCACTTACTATCTTTTCTTGTATAAAGGAGAAATGAAAAAAGTAATTCGCGTATTGAGAAAATCCGATAGCCGCAGATGCAATTACTAAAGGAGCTTGTATCATCGTTTGCCAAACAAATAAAAAGCTCATGAGTTTGCCCCATTTCTTTCCGTATCCTTCTTTTAAAAAATGAAAACTACCACCCGCCATCGGTAATGCTGCACCTAATTGACTCCAAACCATTGCATCTAAATAAGATAAAACGGCACCTGCAATCCAAGCATATAAAAAATAAGGTCCCCCCATAATTTGTGCCACTACACTTAATACAACGAATGGCCCAATACCCACCATATCAATCATGTTAATGGCAGTTGCATATAAAAGACTTAATTTGCGCTCCAGTTTGACATTCATACTATATCTAGTATATTTAGTGAATAGAACAACAAGATAATACAATTACTTAAAACAATGGACGCTAAGTTTAAAAGGGCAGATTGGGTAACGGGGGCTAGTATTTATGAAGTGAATATCCGACAGTACACCACAGAGGGAACTTTTAAAGCTTTTGAAACACATATTCCTAGATTAAAAGACATGGGGGTGGATATTTTATGGTTAATGCCTATTACGCCTATTAGTCAAGTTGGAATGAAAGGTAGCTTAGGTAGTTATTATGCTTGTAGTAGTTACACGAAGATTAATCCTGCGTTTGGAAAAGAAGCCGATTTAATTTCTTTAATCCAAAAAGCACATTCTTTGGATATGAAAGTCATCATAGATTGGGTGGCCAATCATACTGGTAGACATCATGAATGGATGGAGCATCACCCTGATTGGTTTTCTCAAGATGCAGAGGGCAATTTTACAGAAAGAAATGGTTGGGAGGATGTGGTGGATTTAAATTTTCAAAATACAGCAATGAGGGCTGCATTGCAGCAAGCCATGCATTATTGGGTAAATCAATTTAATATAGACGGATTTAGATGTGATATGGCACATTTGGTTCCGTTGGATTTTTGGAAAGCCGTTAGAACTTCTTTTCAAGATGCAAAACCTTTGTTTTGGTTGGCCGAATGCGAAGTGAAAGATTATCATGAAGTATTTGATGCAACTTATGCTTGGCATTGGATGCATGTGTCTGAAAAATTAGCAAGAGGCGAAGCTGGGGTGCATGATATTTATAATGTCTTACACGATTACGCGCAATATCCCGAAGGTGCAATCAAGTTATTGTATACCAGCAATCATGATGAAAATAGTTGGAATGGAACTGAATATGAAAAATATGGGCCAGCAGCTAAGCCATGGGCCGTATTTGCATATACTTGGAAGGGTATGCCATTAATGTATAGTGGACAAGAATTGCCTAATACCAAAAGGTTGCAATTTTTTGACAAGGATCCCATTCATTGGAATTCCACACCAGCATTGCATGATTTTTATAAAACCTTATTTCAGTTAAGAAAGGATTATTCATCAATAGTATATGGGGATACTTTTATTTTACCTAGCTCAGATCACAATGTGATGGCCTATATAAGGCACCATCAAGATCAAGTGGTTTTGGTAGTATTGAATGTTTCTAACGAGCATGTCACCGTCCAATGCAATCATGATTTATTAAAAGGGCATTTTAAACAGGTATTCTCAGGAATGCAATATCCTTTTGATGGATATGTTTCTTTTGAATTAATGCCAGGAGATTATTTTGTGTATATTAAATCTTAGCTATTTCGCTTTTCATGTTGGTACGCAATGAACTCCATCATTTCGCTTAAATCAAAACTACTTAGGTTCTGACTTGCTTTTAATCCAGCTTTCTGAGCCACCAGTATACCATATTTGCAATCATCAAATCCATCAATTTCATGGGCATCGGGATTAACAGAAATTAATACATCCTTACTCACCGCTTCTTCGATATATCTCCAATCCATATCCAATCTTCTTGGATGCGCATTCAATTCCAATACTACATTATTTGCTGAGCAGGCTTCAATTAAGCTAGAATGATCAACTGGATAACCTTTTCTGCTTAATAATAAACGGCCAGTAGGGTGCCCTAGAATGCTTGTATAAGGGTTTGCCACAGCATTCAATAAACGCATCATGGCTTTTTCTTCTGTCATTTTTAAATTGGAATGCACAGAAGCAATTACGATATCGAATAAGTCCAAAATTTCGTCTGGATAATCTAAACTCCCATCATTTAAAATATCGGATTCAATACTTTTAAAAATTACAAAGGGGGCTAATTTTTTATTTAAAGCATCTATTTCTTTATGTTGAGCGATAATTCTTTCTGCAGATAAACCATTAGCATAAAAAGCAGATTTAGAGTGGTCACTGATGACCAAATATTCATAGCCTTTTGCAATAGCTGCTTTAGCCATCTCTTCGATAGAATGAATGCCATCACTCCAGGTGCTATGTGAATGGATGATCCCTTTAATATCTGATAATTGTATTGGCGCAGGTAAGCTTTTTTTATTGGCTACTTTATGGATAATGGATGGAAGCTCTCTTTGAGCTGCTGGAATAAAGCCTAAATCTAATGCTTGGAAAATCTCTTGTGCTTCTTTAAATGGGGTAGTTTCGAATTTTGCTGCGGCATAATTAGGTAAAGCTTGAATAGATTCCCAAAAAGAAGGGCTTGAATTGAGTTTGAACTGATTGAAAATAAATTGGTTAGCATCAGAAAAATACCATCTTATTTCAAATTGATCTGCTCCTTTTGAACTTAAAAAGTCTTTTTGGAACTTGCAATCGAATTTTTTATCTGTCAACCATGTGGATAATTTTTCTAAAGAAAGGGTAGTGAGTACCTCCAAAAAGTCCAAACATTCCATTTGTCTGGCATATCCACCCACAATGGAATGTTGTTCGTTGGGAAAATTTTGCCTTAATGCGACTAACAAAGAATCAGTAATATTTTCTAATTCTTGGTATAAATAACTTCCTTGATGTTGTAAATAAAATACTAATGCCTCTTTAATATTTTGTTGTGTCTTCGCACCAAAACCTTTGTAGTTGATCAATCTATTTTCTTCACATGCATACAATAATTCACCCACAGATTCTATTTCTAATTCTTTCCAAATAGTGGCAATTTTTTTTGGACCTAATCCTTTTATTTTTATCATCTCCAAAATTCCAGGAGGTGTTTTTTGAATATAGTCATCTAATAAGTCAAGATGTTTTGTAGAAATAATTTGTTGTATTTTTTTTCCAATTGCTTCTCCAATTCCTCTAATAGAAAATAATTGGGCAGGGTCCATTTCAGTCACTGGTTCAGTTAGCTTATCTAGCGTGAAAGCCGCGTTGGAGTAAGATTTGATCTTAAAGGGATTTTCCCCATGAATATCCATTAATTTACTGAGTAAGGTAAAATATTCAGCAATCTCATAATTATGCATGAGGTCAAAGTTAATTAAAAAATAGGGAGTGCTTTGGAGACGCTATAGGAAAGCAAAAAAAAATCCCTCCGAGTAATCGGAGGGACTTTGAATATTATCCGAGGATAATTATTTCTTTTTAGCAGCTTTCTTCTTAGGAGCAGCTTTCTTAGCAGCTTTCTTCTTAGGAGCAGCTTTTTTAGCAGCTTTCTTAGGAGCAGCTTTTTTTACAGCTTTCTTAGCAGCTTTTTTAGGAGCAGCTTTTTTTGCAGCTTTTTTTGCAGTTGCCATGTTTTTTAGATTTAATGGTTAGTAAATATGCACTAAAAGTAAAAACTTTTTTAATAACTACAAAAACTTTTTTTTAAGCTACTGCTTCAACTGGTAAAACAGAGACTGTAGTTTTGTTGTTTCTGCCTTTTTTGAACTCTACCACTCCATTTGCAAGAGCGAATAAAGTAAAGTCAGAACCCACACCTACATTCTTACCAGGGTGGTACTGTGTACCTCTTTGACGAATTAAGATATTGCCATTTAAAGCTGGTTGACCACCATATATCTTTACGCCTAATCTTTTACTTTGTGAGTCACGGCCGTTCTTAACGGAACCTTCACCTTTCTTGTGTGCCATAGTATATTAGTTTAAGCTATGTTTTCAATTTTGATTTGAGTATAATGTGTTCTGTGACCATGTTTCTTGCGGAAACCCTTTCTTCTCTTCATTTTAAAAGCGATCACTTTGTCACCTTGAACTAAGTCATTAGTAATTTCAGCCTTCACAACCGCCTTAGTAGCGAATGAGATGCTTCCATTATTATCAACGAATAATACATCGTTGAATTCAACTTTGTCTCCAGTTTTACCTTGCAGGTGAGGTACATACAAGCTATCTCCTGCTTGTACTTTAAATTGTTGTCCTGCGATTTTTACTACTGCTAACATAATGTCCAAAATTAGGACGGCAAAGGTAACTAATTATCTGTCAATTTACAAGCAAATATTAAAAAATATAAAAACATGCTATAAAAGCCCTCTTGTACCTAAATTTGTGCTGCCCAAGTGGGTAATTGCCCTATGAATATCAAATCTTTTTTTGCTAAGCCTTTTGCCCAATACATATATAACAAGCAATTAAAAGAGCAGGCCAATGCCCTTAAAAATCAACAACTTATTCTAAATCAATTAGTTAAGTTAGCTTCGAATACTTTATTTGGCAAAGAGCACCAGTTCAAAGAGGTTACGGACTATGAAAGTTTCAAAGAAAGAGTGCCCATTAGGGACTATGAGGGACTAAAATCCTATATAGAAAAGATCAAAACAGGGGAGGCGAATGTACTTTGGAAGGGTAAACCCATCTATTTAGCAAAGACCAGTGGCACTACCAGTGGGGTAAAATATATACCAATTAGTAAAGATTCTATTTCCAACCATATCAATGGGGCTAGAGATGCCATCTTAACCTATATGGCTACCACGGGTAAAAATGAATTTACAGGGGGTAAGATGATTTTTTTGAGCGGATCCCCTGTTTTGGAAAGAGTGGGAGGTATTCCAACAGGAAGGTTAAGCGGCATCGTAAATCATCATGTGCCAGCCTATTTAAGAGGGAATCAATTACCTACCTATACCACTAATTGTATAGAGGAATGGGAAGAAAAATTGGATAAGATAGTGGAAGAGACCCTAGGTCAAAACCTTACATTAATTGGAGGCATCCCACCATGGATGCAAATGTATTTTGATAGAATTGTGCAAGTCACTGGTCAACCAGTCAAAGAAGTCTTTCCCAATTTGCAAGTATTGGTTCAGGGTGGCGTGAACTTTGAACCCTATAAAGCCAAATTGTTTGAAACCATTGGCAAGCCGGTAGATACTATTGAATTATTTCCTGCAAGCGAAGGGTTCTTTGCTTTTCAAGATCAAAGAGATCAGCCTGGCTTATTATTGAATACCAATAGCGGCATCTTTTTTGAGTTTATTCCATTGGCAGAGATTCATAATGAGCAACCCACTAGATATAGTTTGGCAGAAGTAAAATTAGATGAGCAGTATGCACTTATCATTAATAACAATGCTGGATTATGGGGTTATAATATTGGCGATACGGTAAAATTTGTGAGCTTAAATCCATACAGAGTGGTCGTTACAGGACGAGTGAAACATTTTATTTCTGCATTTGGTGAACATGTCATTGGAGAAGAAGTAGAACAATCCATGTTAAAAGCTACCCAAGCAATGGATGCCCAAGTCATTGAATTTACAGTAGCCCCCTTTATTCAACAAGCTGCTGGAAAAAGCTATCATGAATGGTTAATTGCTTTTGAAAAACAACCTAAGGATATTCAAGCTTTTGCTACATTATTGAATCAATACATGTGCGAAAAAAATGTGTATTACAATGATTTAATTACTGGTAATATTTTAGAGCCCCTTCGTATTACTTTATTAGATAAAAATGCTTTTATTGATTACATGAGAGCCGAGGGTAAATTAGGGGGGCAAAATAAAGTACCAAGATTAAGTAACGATAGAAAATTAGCAGAGGGTTTATTGCAATATATTTCGCATTAATTTATTTATAGTGTATTTTTAAGCCCAAGCAAAATAAGGGATGAGTCAAAAAAGAATTGCCATATTTGGATCTACAGGTTCTATAGGAAAACAAACCTTGGAAGTGATTGCCGCACATCCTGAATTATTTGTTGCAGAAATTTTAACCGCTCACTCAAATGAATCATTGTTAATTGAACAAGCATTATTGTTTGTTCCCAATATTGTCGTGATTGGTGAAATTGCTAAATATGCAATTGTAAAAAAAGCATTGGAAGGAAAACCCATCAAAGTATTTGCTGGAGAGGAAGCTTTAGAGCAAGTGGCTGCGATGGATTGTTATGATTTTATGATGGCAGGTATTGTAGGGTTCGCTGGCTTGAGACCAACATTAACTGCAGTAGAAAATGGAAAAACGATTGGATTAGCCAATAAAGAAACCTTAGTGGTTGCTGGAGATATTGTAATGCGCACCGCTAAAGAAAAAAGAGTAGATATTATTCCTGTGGATAGCGAACACTCCGCTATTTTTCAATGCTTGGTAGGAGAGCATCTCAATCCAATAGAAAAAATTATTTTAACGGCAAGTGGTGGACCTTTCTTGGGAAAGAAACCAAATTTTTTGGTGAATGTAAAAAGAGATCATGCATTACAACATCCTAATTGGAGTATGGGTGCAAAAATTTCTATCGACTCTGCAACATTGATGAACAAAGGCTTAGAGATGATTGAAGCTAAATGGCTTTTTGGATTAGCGCCTGATCAAATTAAAGTGGTTGTTCATGCACAAAGTATTATTCATAGTATGGTGCAGTTTGAAGATGGCAGTATCAAAGCACAAATGGGATTGCCTGATATGAAATTGCCTATACAATATGCTATGGCTTTTCCACAGCGTTTAAAAAATGATTTTCTTAGATATCATTTTGATAAACCCAATACCTTGACTTTTGATGAGCCTGATACCAAAACTTTTAGAAATTTGTATTTAGCAATAGAAGCTATGAGACAGGGCGGCAATGTTCCTTGTGTAATGAATGCAGCCAATGAAATTGCGGTATATGCATTTTTAAAAAACAGGATCGGCTTTTTAGATATGACGGAGTTGATTGAAAGAACAATGGAAAAAATTCCATTTATTGCTCAACCTAGTTTGGATGATTATTTTGAATCAGATGGTGAAGCGCGCAGTTTTGCAGCTTCCTTAATACACTTATAATTATGTACATTAACGCAATTGATTTAGTAGCAGTTGGAATGAAGACAGCACAATTTATTTTGTCTTTTTCTATATTAGTCGTTTTACACGAATTGGGACATTTTATTCCAGCTAGATTGTTTAAAACAAGAGTAGAGAAATTTTATTTATTCTTTAATCCTGGTTTTAGTCTTTGGAAAAAGAAAATCGGTGAGACAGAATATGGTATTGGTTGGATTCCTTTTGGGGGCTATGTTAAAATTAGCGGTATGATTGACGAGAGTATGGATAAGGATCAATTAAAAACGGCTCCTGAAGATTGGGAATTAAGATCAAAACCAGCATACCAAAGATTGCTTGTAATGCTGGGTGGGGTAATCGTAAATATTTTATTAGCCATTATCATTTTTATCGGATTGAGTTGGGTATATGGAGATGATAATCTACCTGCAAAAAATGTAACCTACGGATTTCATGTAAATGATATTGCAAAAAGTATTGGATTAAAAGAAGGGGATAAAATTTTGACTATTGACCAAAAAGAAATTGAAGATATTGGTACAATTGAAGCTACACTTGTTTTAAGTAATCCTAAAACCATTCAGGTTCAAAGAGGGGACTCTTTATTTGATCTTACCATACCATCCAATTTGAGTACCACTTTGGCTGCCAATAAAAAAGCGGCGACCAATCCTTTTATTGTTCCTCGAATTCCAATCATTATTGATTCTGTTGGAAAGTCTGCAGTCACCATGGAAGGTGGATCTTTTTTAAAGGGGGATACTTTAATTGCGATCAATCAAAAAGAAGTAAAATATCGTTTAGATTTTGAAAACATTAAAAAGAAATACGCCGACTCTATTGTTACGGTAACTTTATTGAGAGGTGCAGATACTGTAAATGTAAAAGCATTCATCAATGGTTCCGGTCAATTAGGAGTATTCTTAAGAGTGCCTACTAATTTGTTTGCTACTGTGCATAAAGAGTTTAACTTTTTTCAAGCCATTCCTTTTGGCATCAAAAAAACTTACACCACTTTGGATAATTATATTCAAGGGATCAAGCAAATTTTTACAGGCAAGGTTAATCCAAACGATTCTTTAGGTAGTCTCATTAGTATTGGAAATACTTTCCCTTCTTTCTGGGATTGGGAAAGATTCTGGACTTTAACCGGGGTATTCTCGATCATATTAGCCTTTATGAATGTATTGCCTATTCCTGCATTAGACGGAGGACATGCTTTATTTATTTTATTTGAAATGATTACTGGTCGCAAACCAAGTGATAAATTCATGGAGTATGCTCAAATTACAGGAATGATCATCATGTTCGGTTTAATGTTTTATGCATTGGGCTTGGACTTTTGGAGATTGTTCAAGTAATCCAAGAAATAGTTGTAATTTTGTAGGTTCTTTATCCTTAGGGTATTATTGGGGTCGTATGGTTTTGACAGCAATAGTAGCGGTTGGGGTAAGCATGCAGTGCGTTGGATAATTAGCACTTTAATCTGAATATCAAACAATCAAACGGCGAAGCAAATTACGCCATGGCTGCTTAATTCAGTGAATTAACTTCCATTATGGCCGAGCGAATTGGTAGGCCCGTTACCATTTCCTCCGCCCAATCAAAACAAAACGGGATGCGATAAGTGTAGGCTGTGCCACTTATTTAAGTACCATTCAGCTAAGTGGTTTTTTGGTTTGTGTTTTTCCTGAAAACTGCCGACAAATAATAAAACAATAAGCATGTAGAAGACCAATGGTAGCTTTGTTTGGACAGGGGTTCGACTCCCCTCGACTCCACAAAGGCCCGGATTCAATCCGGGCCTTTTTTTATACTCCCACTTTTAACAATCATTTGGACAAAAAAGTAAAAAAAAATCGGCTTATTTACCGAGTTAATTTTAAATTTACTTAACCAAAAAAGTAGGTGATTATTCAAAATAAGCTGTCTACTTTTTTATCATTTATCTTTAAAAAAAATGTATGAAAAAATTCTTGATAAGCTCATTTAGCGCGCTGTTTTTATTTTTAATGGGGAGCTCATTTACTCCCATTGCAGAGAATCCTGATGCTATTGTTGGTGTATGGAAAACAGGAGAGGGAAACGCCATGGTTCGTATTTATAAAAACGGTGACAAATATCAAGGTAAAGTAGTTTGGTTAAAAGAACCCGTTGATCCAGAAACTGGCAAGCCAAAGCAAGATAAAAACCACCCTGATGAGATAAATAGAACAAGACCAGTATTAGGAATGGTGAATATCTGGGGATTCTCTTATAAAGAAAATAACCTTTGGGACGATGGTAATATTTATGATCCAAAAAATGGTAGTACTTATTCTTGTACCATCAAAATGATAAACCCCAATACACTAGAAGTTAGAGGGTATATTGGGGTTTCCATTATTGGAAGAACTGATAATTGGACTAGACAACAAGCAAAATAATACTAAGGAGATACAAAATTTAGGCTAATATTAAAAAACAATGGGTTGCCTAAATTACTTGAAAAGAAACGTTGACTTTCTTCCATAGCGTCGTATCTATTCACTACATCAAAGCGGTAATTATATCTTAAACCAGCTTGTGCGTTTAACCAAAGAAATCCTGTGAGCTTTTTATCCCACATGATTCTTGGTTTAACTTCTCCGCGTTGGATATAAGTATTTATGCTTAAAGTTTGCGGCAAGCGCACTAAAAATTGGTTTCCTTCTAATTCAAAACCTGCTTGTAACATACTAGTTGTTGAGAAATTATAACGAACAAAACCACGAGCAGGTAGTAAAAGTTCCATGCCCCATTTATCATTGAATGTTTTATTCCAAAACAAAACAGGGACATGTAATAATCTACCTGCACGGTAAGTTCTAGCTAAACCGGCACCAATCATATTTTTCTCGGATGTCTTCCATCCATAAATAATTGTTCCGCTGGCTGTCATCGCTTTATTTTGAATGTCATTTACATTTTCAAACAAACCGTTAACATCTGCACTAGCTTGAAAAATCAAGAAATTCTTTTCATTTAAAGGTTTGAAAACAGTGGTATTTAAGCCTGCTGTTAGTAATGCATTATTACTTAAAGCTGTTGCAAATTCATTCACATTAGGATTGGCAACATTGAACTTACTACTCCAATAATTGACCCCCATTTGCCAAATAATTTTATTTGTAGAAATGACAGGTACATTTACTTGAGCCCTTATTGCATTTACTTGATTGATATTGATTTGTGCTGGTGCTTGTCTTGTAAGAAAACTTACACCAGGCATTTCAAATGCTCCGTACTGTTCAAATCCAAGACTTATGATTCTTTGAGGAGTTTGATTCAATACTTTTTGGGTGCAAAAACGTTTAACGCCATCTGCATCTCCAAAATTACTATAGTCAATATTGTCTGTAGTATCTGTTTGGGAAAACACCCATAAGCTACTCAATAAACCTATAATGGTTAATGTTAAACGCATACATTAATTGTATTTTCTATGATTAATTTACTTTTAAAACCTTATCAATAGTGAATAATAAAGCTGCTCTATGAGCCTTTGTTTCTTCATTAGTACTTACTGCATTAGCTAATTTGCCACGAAGCTTTTTAACGGTGTAATAAGTAGCGGATTTAGCAACATTATCTAAAGGTGAATTATCAGCTAATAACTGACCTGCAGATTTTACAAATGAGGATTGTAAATATTGTCTGTAAACATTTACATTTGAATTAATATCTGCATCAAATATATGCTTCACTAAATCATTCATTACATCTGCAACACTATATTCATTACCATATAATCTAGAGTTGGTAATTCTTTGTAAAGTATTTGGATGTAAAATTTGATCTAAAGCACTTGTAGATAATGCACTTAAACTAGCAGTTACTTTATAGTCTTCGCCTCTGCCTTGATTAAATCCTCTTCTTTGTAATTGTAAGTAAGGGAATACTTGCGCATCAGCATCGTAAGCATTTGGCGCAAAAATATATTTACCCAAAGAATTCATCGCTTTCTTTTGAATCGCTAATGGAACAGGAGTATATGGCTTTGTTGCAGATTTTTGGTCAGGGGTTGATCTATCTACATAAATGCCACCAATGTATCTACTCGTAGCAGCAACCATATTTCTTCTTTGTGACAATAAACTTCCATATCTAGCTCTTAGTTCCGCATAAGACTTACCTGGCTTCGCATACTTTGCTACTAATTTACCCATTAAGTTGTTGACTATTTTAAAACGATCTTCTCCGTATCCAATAGCGTCATTGGTGAAATCATTTACATTGACTCTTGGGTCAATGCCTGATCCAGGAGCTCTCATATCATCACCATCGTTTCCAAAAGTTAATTTTGGATCTGTACTTCTAGAAAGAATTTTTGCTAAACCAGCTTCTTCTTCTTCCGCTTTAAATGGAGTATAGCCATATTCTATAGCCCATAAATCGTATGGTCCAGCTTTTGTAGTATAGTAATCACCTTGTTTAGATTTATCTAAAGCAATATTGATTGCAGGGTAGTCCATCACTGAACCCATTAAACCTATTTTATGTGTTATCTCTGTGTTATTTACTTCAGCAGGTGATAACATTTGGCTACTCTTCATATTATGATTCAAACCAAATGTATGTCCCATTTCATGCATGATCAAGTAGTTTAAGAATTGCTTGTGCATTTCTTTGATTTCCTTTTCACCAGCGCCATTTAATTCTAAAGCTGTTAAACCTGCAGTATATTGTGCTTTTAATTCATGAGCAAGGGTACATCTGTCCTTAGTGTTGATATGTGGGATATGAAGATCTTGCATATTATTCGCACTACCGTTGAATAACTCATCGTTAATTGGGGTAGCACTTCCTGAGAACCATTCTACTGTAATATCAGTTCCTAAAATTTGACCAGTTCTTGGATTCACAAAGCTTGGTCCAATTGCACCATAAGAAGGTTGAGCAGAAGCTACCCATCTGATTACATTGTAATGAATATCAGCTGGATCCCATGTTGCAGTATCAGGCATGATCTTCATTTGAACAGCATTCAAAAATCCTGCTTTTTCAAATGCTTCATTCCATCTTGTTCCTGCATCAAAAATTGCTTGTCTGTATTCATATGGAGTGGTATTCTCTATCCAGTATACCAAAGGCTCTACTGGTTCACTTAAAGCAGCATTTGGATCTTTTTTCTCCAAATGCCATCTATTAATCATGTCTTTATAAGGAGTTGCACTTATACTCGTTTGATCATTTACTTCTTGCATGAAGTAACCAATTCTTGGGTCATCCTTTCTTGGAACAAAATTATTTTTTGGCATTGCAATAAAACTGTGTTGCATTCTAACTCTTACATAACGAGGGTCTGCAATATCTGCACCTCCATTTGCCAAAATATTCGGATTGTCATAGGACAAGTCCACCACAACATCTGTGTTATCTGCAAATGATCTTAACTGTGCGTACTTGGATTTACTTGTATTTAATATACCCAAATTAAAAATCATAGAACTCATTGGTCCAGGAGGCATATTAGGTTTTACTGCATCTAATTTTTCACTTATAAACAATGCATCTGCATTGACCAAATACCCTAATGAATCTTCGATACTAAATTTTTCTGAGAAGAATATAGCTTCTGGCTTATCCACTTCAGCAGTTTTGCTAATGGGATTATTTTTATCATAGTATAAAGCAGTATTTACAATAGCAAACTCTAATTTGTCATAGGCTTTTTTAATTTTAAAAACCAAATTAGAACGATGCATACTTTGATTCAAGAATAAAGTAGTAGGACCGCTAATGGAAAAACTTTGATATATAAATTCCTTTCCTAATTGATCCTTGCGAATATACAATTGAACAGAACCTGTAGTGGTATCTTGGTATAAAGTAAATAAACCGGCATTCTTTGTTTGACCTTTTGTTTTGTCAGCTAAAGTTGGTTTTTTAGGAGCTGCTTTTGCAGTGTCTGTTTTTTCTGGACTTGCTGGTGGAGTTACTTTTTGCGCATTCAAACCCAAACCAATGGGAAGCGCTATCATTACAAATAACAATTTTTTCATAATCGATTATTAATTTAAGTGCGTCAAAATAGTATACTTCTTGCAAAAATTTATACTTTTTAAGTTATTTATTTTACGATCACCACCTCCTCATATGGAACCCTATGCCTTTCCCCCCAAATACCTGCAGGGGTGCCTTTGCCCACACTGATAATCATATTGATTTCGGCCATTTCTGGAAGATTTAATGCTTTTTTTACCCTTACAGCGTCAAATCCTTCCATTGGGCAGGATTCAAACCCCTCCGCAGCTATAGAAAGCATAAATGTCTGTGCAGCTAAGGCACAAGATTTATGCACCGTGATCCTCTGATCTGCTCTGCCTTTCATTCTTGTCATGGGTCTAAAAGCGCCAATCAATGAACTTAAAGTTCTTCTTATCAAACTTAAAAAACCAAATTGGTCTGTACCGTAGGCTAATGGCATCAATTTTCCATAATAGGTCATTAGCTTATCTTGATTAGGGGTAGTTTCCCCTGTGACTCCTTTTTTGATAATATCCAAATGCCATTGCACTCTTTTTTTCCAGTGATCTTGTCTTGTTACAAATACCACCATTTGTTTAGCAGATCTGGCAGCATTTTGATTCAAGCAGTATTCATGAAAATCTTTTTGCAGGGCAGGATCTTTGATCCAGTAAAATTCCCATAATTGCATATTGCTGCTATTAGGAGAGAGTATAGCGCGCTCTAAACTTCTTTTGATGACTTCATCAGGTACTTCAACGGCTGGGTCGAATTTTCTATTGGACCTTCTTTTTTCAACAATTTCATCAAAGGATTGAGATAATGACATAGAATAATTTAATTTGGGTATTGTTTAGATTAGTAAACAATTAAAAGTAAGTATTGTTGTTTAAAAAGAAATAAAATCGTTTGAATATGATCAAGAAAATTTTATATGGTTTTTTAGCATTGATTATCCTTACAATTGGATTAGCCTACACACCACCGTTTTCGCATTTAAGAAATTTTGCAAAATGGGGGAAGCATAGTATTCACGATTATAAAACCCATCCAACCAGATTGGTTAGAGCGGCTGAAAAGCCTGAGTTTTGGCCTTTGGATAGCGCATACAATAAAGCTGTTTTACCTGATTCATTACTTGTTGCTTTGGATTCAAATGATACACATGCTTTTTTAGTGATTCAAAATGGTAAAATTATTTATGAAAAGTATTTTGACGGGTATAATGCAACAACACTTAGTGGATCTTTTTCAGCTGCCAAAAGTATCATTTCTCTTTTAGTGGGTATTGCATTACAAGAAGGAAAGATTAAATCTTTGGAAGAGCCAGTAGGTAATTATGTACCTCATTTTAAAAATGGCGGATTGAGCAAGGTTAGAATTGTTGATTTGTTAACCATGAGTTCAGGAACAAACTATAAAGAATCTGACAAGAGTTATTTTAGTATGAATGCTTATGGTTATTATGGAGATAATGAGGAATACATGATCAGTAAAATGGAAGCCAAAGAACCACCAGGTATTTATTGGGATTACAGAAGTGGTGACACGCAGGTACTTGGTTTAGTTGTTGAAAAGGCATTTGGTGATAATATTGCTCATTTGGTTTCTGAAAGATTTTTACAACCCATGGGGGCCGAAGTCAATGCACTTTGGTTATTGGATGGTGATGAGCAACACGAAAAAGCTTTTTGTTGCTTTAATGGAGTAGCAAGAGATTATGCTAGATTTGGCCAATTGATTTTAAATAAAGGAGCATGGGGTGGAAAACAAATTGTGGATTCTAATTATATTGCTAAAGCAACTTCTCCTGCAACTTATTTAAAAGACAGAACCGAGTCAGACAATCCAGTAGATTATTATGGATACCAATATTGGGTGATACAACACAAGGGTATGACTATTCCATTTCAAAATGGATTATTTGGTCAATATGTTTTTGCGATTAAAGAAAAAAATGCTGTTGTGGTTAGACTAGGTGAAACAAAGCCAGTTAAACCTATCCATCATCATCAGCCCGAAATTTATGCTTATTTAGATGCTGCATTGGCGGTGTTGAAATAAAAAAAGCCTCTCGAAAAGAGAGGCTTTTTTTATGTGTAGTTCATTAAAATAGTTTCATTGCTTTTGCAAAATAAGTAACTGTTCCTGGAAGTGCCAACCAAAAGAACTCTCTGTAAACAAACATTAAAGTAATCATTACGGCTAACCATGTAAAACATAATGCCCAGTATTTTTTGGTATTGTCTTGTGCTTCCATTGTTGAATTATTATTGTTTATTTTATTTGATGGTGCAAATATACATTTTTTATCGATTCTTATAAATTAGGGCTATAAGAATATTTAAGATCTACTTTCCATCCCTCCGGGGTTTGTACCACTTTTATTTTTCTGGCACTTGGCTCATTAGAAGTTTGATAATTGATAATGGTGGTATTGGTATCTATGGCACTTACTTCATTGATTTGTATGGAAGCTTGTCTTAATTGTTGCCTACCTTCTTTGTCTAAACTAAAATAATTTTCAGAGAGCTGTTTAAAATGGGCCTCATTTTCTGGGTCAGCAATCATATAAAAATGTGCTTTTTTGACATCTCCTTGTAAAAGGTTTTCAATAAAATTTCTGCCGCCTTCCAATGGATCAACTGCTTTTTCAAACGTTTCATCAGATTGACAACTCAACAATAAAAAGGCGAGTACAAAAAATAAAGGTATTTTCTTAAACATACTCAAAGTTACATCTTTAGGTAGTAAATTTGAGCTATAAAGTACTTGTTATGAAATATCTTTTAAATGTTCTAGTATTATTGGTAGGCTTGTATAGCAATGCTCAACAAAATCACCCATCCTTCATGAATCAAGGCAATATCTATGAAGTCAATATTCGTCAATATACCAAGGAAGGTACATTTAAAGCATTCGCAAAACATTTGCCAAGATTGCAAAAAATGGGGGTACAAACTTTGTGGTTTATGCCCATACAACCCATTTCAAAAGTAGATAGAAAGGGTAGCTTAGGTTCTTATTATGCTGTAGCAAGTTACACAGAGGTGAATAAAGAGTTTGGCACTTTAGCCGATTTTAATAAAGTGGTGGATCAAGCACATGCTTTGGGAATGAAAGTATTGATTGATTATGTGCCCAACCATTCAGGGGCTGACCATCCATGGTTAACAAGGCATCCAGATTTTTATGAAAGAGATGCTAATGGAAAAGCAACCTATACTGCAGATTGGTCTGATACAAGAGAGTTAAATTTCAATAATCTAGTGATGCAAGATAGCATGATCAATACGATGAAGTATTGGTTGAAAGCAACCAAGATTGACGGATTTAGAATTGATGTAGCATGGGGTGTTCCTTACAGCTTTTGGAATAAATGCATACCTGCTTTAAAGCAAATTAGAAATGTATATTTTTTAGCAGAAGCCGATGATCCAAAATTACACGAATCAGGTTTCGATGCAACCTATAGTTGGAAAGAGTTTCATACGCTAAATGATATTGCTGCTGGAAGAAAAACCATCCTTTCTTTGGATACTGTTTTAAATAAGATTGACGCAGAATTTATGAAGGGTGCTCAAAGATTATACTTTACCAGCAATCATGACGAGAACTCTTGGAACAAAGCAGATTATGCAACCATGCCGGGTGCAATACATGCTCCATTTGCAGTATTTACCCAGACTTATAATAGAACCATGCCATTGATTTATAGCGGTCAGGAAGAACCTATTTTAAGACCTATTGCATTTTTTGAAAAAGATCCAATGGAGTTTGCTAAATACCAAAGAGCTTCTTTTTATAGCACGCTTTTACAATTAAGGAAAAGCAATACTGCTTTTTCTGATAACGCACAATTCAAAAGATTATCATTGGATCATCCTGCACAGGTAATGGCTTATGAAAGAACCAATGGAAATGATCAAGTAATTGTTGTTCTCAACTTATCTGCTCATTCCCATGAGGTTAAACTGAGTGGAACCAATCTGCATGAGGGGTACCAAGAAATTTTTACAAAAGAAGTGGTGAAAGATATTCATCAAATTAATTTGCCTGCATGGGGCTACAAAGTATTTGTAAAAAAGAGCGCAAAAAAATAATTCAACATGACAAAGCAATTTTTAATTGATCAGATAAAGGCAAAACATTCTTATTTATGTGTTGGATTAGACACTGATATAGAAAAATTGCCAGCACATCTTCCTAAAAATAAAGAAGGAGTGATTGCTTTTAACAAAGCAATTATTGATGCCACTGCGCCTTTCTGTGTGAGTTATAAATTGAATACTGCATTTTACGAATCACAAGGTTTAGCTGGATGGGAAGCGATGGAAGCAACACTAGCGCATATTCCATCCACTCATTTCACCATTGCTGATGCCAAAAGAGGGGATATTGGCAATACTTCTGCACAATATGCGAAAACATTTTTTGAAGTATTACCCTTTGATGCCATTACGGTTGCGCCATATATGGGGAAAGACAGTATCGATCCATTTTTAGCTTATACCAATAAATTCACCATCGTATTGGGATTAACTTCTAATGCGGGAAGCGCCAATTTTGAACAGCAAAAATTAGCCAATGGGCAATTTCTATATGAATCTGTTTTAGAGCAAGTATCCAATTGGTCTAGTGCGGAACAATTGATGTTTGTGGTTGGTGCAACAAAAGCAGAAGACTTAGCTTCTATAAGAAAAATCATACCCAATCATTTTTTATTAGTTCCTGGTGTGGGTGCACAGGGTGGGAGCTTAGAAGATGTTACCCATTTTGGAAAGAATAATGATATTGGTTTATTAGTGAATGCAAGTCGTGCAATTATTTTTGCGAGTAGTCAAGAAAATTTTGCAGAAGAAGCGCAGAAACAAGCAGCACAATATGCATCAGAGATGAAAGCTCTTTTAGTATAAACTTTATGTAAAGACTTCCTAGCTTGGAATCTTGATGGTTTCTCCTTCAGTTTTCGCGATAACAATAGTAGCAACACTATTTCCAATAATATTGGTAATGGCTCTTGCCTCACTCATGAATTTATCTATACCTAATAAGAAAGCCAATCCTTCAATCGGAATTTTTTGTAAAGTGGCTAATGTGCTTGCTAATACAATAAATCCACTACCCGTAACTCCAGCAGCACCTTTGGAAGTTAGCATGAGTATTAAAATGATGGTCACCATTTCTGATATGCTTAATGGCACATTATACAATTGTGCAATAAAAATAACAGCCATAGATAGGTATATAGATGTTCCATCCAAGTTAAATGAGTAACCGGTAGGGACTACCAATCCTACCACAGATTTTGAGCAACCTACATGTTCCAGTTTGTTCATCAAAGAAGGCATTGCAGGCTCTGAGGAGGATGTGCCAAAAACAATTAATAATTCCTCTTTGATATGTTTTATCAAACCCCAAATGGACAATTGATAGTATTTTAATATACCTCCAAGAATAATAAAAATGAATAACGCCATGGTGATATACATGGTGCCCATTAATTTACCTAATGGGATCAATGTATGTAAACCGTATTTCCCAATAGCATAAGACATTCCACCCAAGGCTCCCAATGGAGCTAAGTACATGACCCATTTTAATGCAACAAAAACATAATGCGTTATTGTACCTAACCACTGAATATAGGTTTCTTTTTTTTGTAAAAAGTTCAAAACAAAACCCACCAAGATGGCCAAAATAAGAATTTGTAAATTGGTATTATCTTTTATGATGGACCATACATCAAAAGAAGTTGACCTGGTGTATTTTGAAGGATCCTGCATTTGTAATCCATCCTTATTAATTTGACCTGGTTTGACAATCAAAGCCACAAAAACACCAATGGCCAAAGAGAGGGTGCTAACTATTTCAAAATAAATTAAAGCGTTGAATCCAATTCTACCCACTTTTTTTAAACTCCCCATGCTGGCAATTCCTAAGGAAACGGTTAAGAATATAATGGGGTAGGTAAATAATTTAATAATATTGATAAAGCCCTTTGCAAGGGGTTCTAATTGAATAGCTTGTTTGGGTGCAAATATACCTAGTATAACTCCCGCAATAATTGCCAATAAAACATAAAAGCTCAAGTGGGATACAATCTTCTTCATGATTTAAAATAGACAATTTTAACGAGAAATTACTAACTCAAGTTAGTTTGACTTAGATTTGTGTTAGAATTTCACATCATAAATTTAAAACCATGGCAGTAAGAGCAGACTTATTTGAATCACCTGATCATTATCAGTTAGATGAATTGTTAAGTGAAGAGCATTTGATGGTTAGAAATGCAGTGAGAGATTATGTAAAAAAAGAAATTTCACCCATCATTGAAGACTATGCTCAAAGAGCAGAATTCCCCATTCAAATTGTAAAGCAATTAGGAGACTTGGGTGTTTTTGGTCCAACAGTTCCCACAGAATATGGCGGAGGAGGTTTGGATTACATTAGCTATGGATTAATGATGCAAGAATTAGAAAGAGGAGATAGTGGTGTTAGAAGTACTGCAAGTGTTCAAGGTTCTTTAGTAATGTTTCCAATTTATGCTTACGGCAATGAAGCACAAAAAAAGAAATACTTACCAAAGTTGGCTTCTGGTGAATGGTTAGGTTGTTTTGGATTAACAGAACCAGATCATGGATCTAATCCATCTGGTATGTTGACTAATATAAAAGATGCAGGAGACCATGTTATTTTAAATGGTGCAAAAATGTGGATCAGTAATTCACCTTTTGCAGATATAGCGGTGGTATGGGCAAAAAATGAAGAAGGAAAAATTCAAGGTATCATTGTGGAGAGAGGAATGGAAGGATTCACTACACCAACAACACATGGCAAATGGAGTTTAAGGGCTAGTGCAACAGGTGAATTGGTTTTTGATAATGTAAAAGTGCCTAAAGAAAATATATTACCCAATGTTATTGGATTAAAAGGACCTTTGGGTTGTTTGAGCAAGGCTAGGTATGGCATTGCTTGGGGTGCATTGGGTGCTGCAATGGATTGTTATGATACTGCATTAAGGTATAGTAAAGAAAGAATTCAATTTGATAAACCTATTGGAGCCTTTCAATTACAACAAAAGAAACTAGCTGAAATGGTCACTGAGATTACAAAAGCGCAGTTAATGGTTTGGCGTTTGGGTGTTTTGATGAATGAGGGTAGAGCTACTCCGGCACAAATTAGCATGGCTAAAAGAAATAGTTGTGAAATTGCTACCAATATTGCGAGAGCAGCAAGACAGATGTTAGGCGGAATGGGTATTACAGGAGAGTATTCAGTAATGAGACACATGATGAATTTAGAGAGTGTAATCACATATGAAGGAACGCATGATATTCATTTATTGATTACAGGAATGGACATAACAGGATTCAATGCATTTAAATAAGTTGAAAATTTGACTCTAGCTATGGCAGCAGAAAAGATATTTTTAGTGGGCATGATGGGTTCAGGAAAATCTCATTGGACAAAGAAAATGGCCAAATGGATTAAATCAGGGGGATACGATTTAGATGATTTAATTGAAATGAATGAAGAAAAAACCATTGCTGAAATTTTTACCGAGGAGGGAGAAGAACAATTCAGAAAAACAGAAGCAAAGATTTTAAGATGGTTTAAAGAAAAGAAAAAATATGTTTTAGCAACAGGTGGGGGGACGCCCTGTTTTCAAGATAACATGGCTTGGATGAAAAAAGAAGGGATAGTTATTTGGTTAGACGAATCAGTAGATATTTTGGTCAAAAGATTGGTGGAAGAAAAAGCACATCGTCCACTTATTGCAGATTTAAGCGAGCAAGACTTAACGAAGTTTATTAAGGACAAATTAGTAGAGCGACATGCTTTTTATAGTCAAGCAAATTATAGATTAAGTTCAGATCAAATTACGGATACTGCCCTAAAACAAATTATTCAACAACATGCATAGGTCTATTCAATTAAGAGGTATTGTATTTGCTGCCATTGCTGTTATATTAGGCGCTTTTGGAGCCCATGCTTTAAAAGCGGTTTTACCTTTGGATAGATTACAGGTTTTTGAAACAGGAGTTCGATATCAAATCATTCATTCCATCGCTTTGATTGTATTGTCGTTGAATCTGACTAAATATGAAGTTGCAACATTTGCTTCCAAATGGATGCAAAGAGCAGCTTTATTCATGACCATAGGAATCGTTTTATTCAGTGGATCTTTATATATCATTTCCACTAGTAGCATATTGCCGTTTAGTGTAGGTCCTTGGATGGGACCCATCACACCCATTGGAGGTTTATTTTTTATCATTGGTTGGACCTCTTGGGGTATTGCATGTTATCGTGGATAACTATACCCGTCTTTTTTCCTTTTTGCACATTACCTAAAAAAGCTTTTTAGAGAATTTGGGATAACTTATATTTGTTTATCATGGCAAATACGCTCAAAGCAAAGAAAGATACTAAACCCAATCAAGAGGCTTTAAATCCAGACAAAGAAGCTGCAATCAATGTAACGGAAGTAGTGAAGGATGAAAGGACTTCCAAAATATTGGGCGCTTTATCTCTTTTGTTTACGCTTTTTTTATTTGTAGCATTTACTTCATACATTTTTACTTGGCAGGATGATCAAGATATGGTTCAACTATGGCGTACTCATTTGTTTTCAATCAATGATGTTAAAGCCAACAACTTATTAGGATATCTTGGAGCATTTGTAGCATATCAAATTATGTTCAATGGATTTGGTGTCGCTGCTTATCTTTTGTGTAGCTTCTTTTTTGTTTTAGGGGTTAATTTATTTTTTACTAAACCTATATTTAGTTTGTGGCGTAACATAAGATATGTCATAGTTGGTTTATTGGTTTTAAGTACCTGTTTTGCATTTGTGACTTCATCTGCTGCATTTTCATGGGGTGGGGCATTGGGAGAATATACTAGCGCTTGGATGATTAAATGGGTTGGAGGTTTTGGTACAGGGGCTATTTTATTAGTAGCTGGATTTAGTTTTATTATATGGAGATTTAATCCAAGTTTTAATCTTCCTAATTTTGATCGTTTGTTGCCTAAAAAAGCAGAGGCTGAATTTGTTAGTGAAGACACAGAAGAAGCGGTAAAACAAGAATGGGATTTAAATGCACCTGTTGAGCCGGCTCCTATTGGCAATACTTTAAAGAATGATTCTAGCATTAGTGTCATCATGCCGGAGACTGATGAAATAGTAGAAGATCCATTGGGACCTAAATTATTTATAGATGAATTGACTTTGGAAAGCGAGGAGGAAAAAAAAACACTAGACTTTGATAAAGAAGACGCGACAGCGTCTGATTGGTTAGAAGAACTGAATGAAGAAGCCGAACCAGAAGATTTTGACGATGAATTATTAGAAGACCTAGATTTAGAAATAAAGGAATCAGCTAAAGAAGCAGTAGTTGCAGTGGCAGGCTCCTTAGCAACTAAATACGATGCAACATTAGATTTAAAAAATTACAAGTATCCAAATATTAATTTATTAGAAACGCATGGTTCTGAAAAAATTGTACAAGATCCAGAAGAATTGGAGATGTACAAAAATCAAATTATTGCTACCCTAAAAAATTATGATATTGCCATTCAAAGAATTACTGCAACAGTTGGTCCAACGGTTACATTATATGAGATTGTTCCAGCACCGGGTGTTCGTATTAGTAGAATCAAAAACTTAGAAGACGATATTGCTTTAAGCTTAGCAGCTTTGGGTATTCGTATTATTGCACCAATACCAGGTAAGGGAACCATTGGTATTGAAGTGCCTAATATTCGCAAGTCGGTAGTGAGTATGAAAACACTATTAGCAAGTGAGAAATTCCAAACCAGTACATTCTCTTTGCCTATTGCTATTGGAAAGAAAATTGATAACGAAAACTTTATTGTGGATTTAGCAAGTATGCCTCACTTATTAATGGCAGGTGCTACAGGGCAGGGTAAATCAGTTGGATTGAACGCTATTTTAGTTTCTCTGTTATATAAAAAACATCCTTCTCAATTAAAGTTTGTGATGGTGGATCCTAAGAAAGTTGAATTAAGTTTATACCGTGTTATTGAAAAACATTTCTTAGCAAAACTTCCAGGAGAAGAAGATGCCATTATCACAGATACCAAAAAAGTAATCAATACATTGAATGCATTATGTATTGAAATGGATAATCGATATGATTTATTAAAAGAAGCGGGTTGTAGAAATATTAAAGAATACAACGAGAAGTTCACTGCACGTAAATTAAATCCAGAAAAAGGACATCAATATTTACCATTCATAGTTTTAGTAGTGGATGAGTTTGCAGATTTAATTATGACAGCCGGTAAAGAAGTTGAGATGCCAATTGCGCGTTTAGCCCAATTAGCTCGTGCGGTGGGTATTCACTTAATCATTGCAACACAAAGACCTTCTGTGAATATCATCACAGGAACTATTAAGGCCAATTTCCCTGCTCGTATTGCATTTAAGGTTTCTAGTAAAGTAGACAGTAGAACTATTTTAGATGCAGGTGGTGCAGAGCAATTAATTGGAAAAGGAGATATGTTGGTTAGCTATAATGGAGAGATTACGCGTTTGCAATGTGCTTTTGTAGATACACCAGAAGTAGATAGGGTATGTAGTTTTATTGCAGAACAAAAAGGCTATCCTCAAGCTTTTTTATTGCCTGAATACATAGATGAAAAAGATATAGATGCGGGTGGTGGATTTGATCCAAATGAGAGAGATGCTTTATTTGAAGATGCTGCAAAATTGATTGTAAGTGCACAAATGGGATCTACCTCTTTGATTCAAAGAAGAATGAAATTAGGCTACAATAGAGCCGGTAGATTGATGGATCAATTAGAATCCGCTGGTATTGTTGGCCCAAGTCAGGGTAGCAAGCCTAGAGAAGTATTGTATAAAACAGATGCAGAATTGCACGACTTTTTACAAAATTTATAGACTACATTAACTATTTTTGTATTCTAAAGCAATCATTTCCCCTATGAAAACCTTCTTTTTAAGTGTTTTAACCTTGCTGACATTGTCGGTATCAGCTCAAAAAGACGCAGTTGCCAAGCAATTATTGGATCTAATAGGGGCTAAAGTAAAAGCTTCTAAAGGCATTTTAGTGAATATTACCCTTACTTCAAAGAACAATAAAGGAAAGACCCTAGGAGCCAAGCAAATCGCTTTACAGATGAAAGGGGACAAATACCTATTAAAAGAAGGTAAAATGGAGATTCTATGTGACGGGGTCAATATCTACAATTTTGATGGGGTGAATAGTATCTCTAAATCTAGCGTTGCAGATGCAGACCAAACCTTAAGCCCACAAAAATTATTGTCTGGTAACTACGATAAAGACTTCAATTTCAAACTGTTATCACAAGACAATGCTAAAGCTACCATCGAATTATACCCAATTGATAAGCGAAAAAGCTTTCAGAAAGTAACTTTGGTGATCAATAAGCAACAATCTGCCTTATCCAGTGCTTTAATTTTGGACAAAAGCAATAATATGACCGATGTTAAAGTGGGGTCCATTAATTATGCAGCTAGCTTGAACGATAAAATATTCCTGTTTAACAGGGCAAAATACCCAAAGAACGCGGAAATATTTGATTAGTTCAGGCCTTTTTCCTTATCTTTGCAGCCGAAATAAATGAAATAAAACCGCAGCTAACAGTTAGTTGCAAAAAAAGAAGTTTTACATGTCTACATTAACAAAAGAGAAAAAAGCAAGCATTTTTGCTGAATTTGGTGGAAAAGCAACCAACACAGGTTCTATTGAAGGTCAAATCGCCTACTTAACAGAACGTATTGCGCATATCTCTGGTCACTTAAAAGCAAATCATAAAGATCACTCTACTCAGAGAGGTTTAATGCAATTAGTGGGTCAGCGTAAGCGTTTATTGGTTTATTTACAAAAACATAACCTTACTGGTTACCGTGCACTAATTGAGAAATTAGGCTTAAGAAAATAATCAAGAACAACTTATTATAGCTGTCCCAACTGTATACCACGGTTGGGATTAGTTGTTTATAAGCCTTGGTTGCATTGCTTACAACACCAAAAAAATTAAAAATGTTATCACAACCGAAATCAGTTAAGTTCGAGGTAAATCCCGGACAAGAAATATTTATAGAAACAGGTAAAATAGCACGTCAAGCAGACGGAGCTGTAACTGTAAGACAAGGAAATTGTATTTTATTAGCAACAGTTGTTGCAAATAAAGACCCAAAAGATGGTCAAGACTTTTTCCCATTAAGCGTAGATTACCAAGAGAAGTTTGCATCTGCAGGCCGTATCCCAGGATCTTTCTTTAAAAGAGAAGCAAGATTAAATGATTATGAAATCTTAACAAGCCGTTTAATTGATCGTGCTTTAAGACCATTGTTCCCAGAAGATTATTTATGTGATGTACAAGTATTGATCTCATTGGTTTCATCTGATGAAAATGTAATGCCTGATTCATTAGCATGTTTAGCAGCATCTGCAGCATTAGCAGTATCTGATATTCCTATCAAAGAAATTATTTCTGAAGTAAGAATCGCAAAGATTGATGGCAAATTTGTAATCAATCCTTCCAAAGCTGAATTAGCAAAATGTGAATTAGAATTCATCATTGCAGCTACTGAAAAGAATTTGATGATGGTAGAAGGTGAAGCGAAAGAATGTTCTGAAGAAGAATTAATTGAGTGTTTAGAATTAGCGCATGCGGCTATCAATAAGCAAATTAAAGCGCAAGCTGAATTAAGAAAATTAGTAGGCATTACACAAGTGCGTGATTATAAAAAGCCAGAACAAGACGAAGAGATTAAGAAAAAAGTATACGATTTTGCAACTGCGAAAGTTGATGCGATTGCAAGAATGGGTTCTGCTAAGCATGAGCGTAGTGATGCATTTAGTGCATTGAAAAAAGAAATCATTGAATATTTAGGAACAGAAATTACAGACTTGCAAAAGAAATTAGCAGGTAAGTATTACGAAGATTTGAAGTGGGAAGTAGTTAGAAATATGATCGTAGATAGTCGTATCCGTTTGGATGGACGTCAATTAGATCAAGTGCGTCCATTAGCTATGGAAATTTCTCCATTACCAACCCCGCACGGTTCTTCTTTATTTACAAGAGGCGAAACTCAATCTTTAACAACCGTTACATTAGGAACTAAGTTAGATGAGTTAATGCAAGAGACTGCTCAAAGTGCAGAGTACCAAAAATTCTTCCTACACTACAATTTTCCTCCATTCTCTACAGGTGAAGTAAAAATGATGCGTGGTGTAGGCCGTCGTGAAGTAGGTCATGGTAACTTAGCTCAACGTTCTTTAAAACAAATGTTACCTGATAGTACGGTGTTTCCTTACACATTACGTGTAGTATCAGATATTTTAGAATCTAATGGTTCTTCTTCTATGGCGACTGTTTGTGCTGGATCATTGGCTTTAATGGATGCAGGTGTTCCTGTTCCAAAGCACGTGAGTGGTGTGGCAATGGGATTAATTTCTAGAGAAGATGGCAAGTATGCAATCTTAACAGATATCTTAGGAGATGAAGATCATTTAGGTGATATGGACTTTAAAGTGACAGGTACGCGTGATGGTATCTGTGGGGTTCAAATGGATATTAAAGTGGACGGCTTAAGTATGGACATTATGCGTGAAGCCTTGTCTCAAGCTAAAAAAGGTCGCTTACATATATTAGATGCAATGTATGAGTGTATTCCTGCTGCAAGAGCAGATGTAAAACCTCATGCTCCAAGAATGGTTAAATTAATTATCGATAAAGAATTTATTGGTGCTGTCATTGGACCAGGTGGTAAGATTATCCAAGAAATGCAAAGAACTACAGGAGCTACTATCAATATTGAAGAAGTAGACAACCATGGCGAAGTAAGTATCTTCTCAGCGAACAAGGAAAGCTTAGATGCTGCAGTTAGATGGATCAATGGTATTGTAGCCGTTCCAGAAATTGGAGATGTGTACGATGGTGTAGTGAAGGGTATTAAAGAATTTGGTGCATTTGTAGAATTTATGCCAGGCAAACAAGGTTTATTGCACATTAGTGAGATCAGCTGGAAGCGTTTGGAGACGATGGATGGTATCTACAAAGAAGGCGACCAAGTAAAAGTTAAATTGGTTGGTTTGGACCCTAAAACAGGAAAATTCAAATTAAGCCACAAAGCTTTATTACCAAAGCCAGAGCAAGCGCCTCGTGAAGACAGAGGGTAATTTTTTCCGCGCCTTTTTTAAAAGATAAAGGCTTGAAAAAATGCTTATATGAAATAAAAGAGAGGACCCCGTAAAGGAGCCCTCTCTTTTATTATGATTAAATTTACCCATCAAATACAACTATGTCCAAAGAATACATCCAAATAGCCTTTGACTACGATCACCAGGATCAATTGGAGATCTTGGTGGCGCAGCTATCTAATCTTGGCTTTGACGGGTTTAATGAGGAGGAGGTGGCAACCTCTATCAATAATGGGGTTGGAATGAGTAGTGTCTTGGGAACTTCTGCTGGTTTAGGGGAAGGTGCAGGCCATTGCAAAACCTTTATTCTTCAACAAGATTATATGGACAATAATGTCGAAGATGAATTAAATAATATATTTAGTTTACATAATTTAAAGTATTCAAAATCAACAATTAAGGAAGAAAATTGGAATGCTATTTGGGAATCAAATTTTGAACCTGTAAGGGTGGGAGACTTTGTGGGTATTAGGGCAAATTTTCATCCCAGCTTCGATCCTAAGGTCCAATACGAAATACAGATAACCCCAAAAATGAGTTTTGGCACGGGGCATCATGCTACCACATTTACCGTTATGCAATTAATGGAAAACTTGGATTTTAGAGATAAATCCGTTTATGATTTTGGCACAGGTACTGGGATTTTAGCCATATTAGCGGAGATGTTAGGGGCCAAAGAGGTACTTGCAGTAGATAATGATCCTTGGTGTATTGAGAATTCAGAAGAGAATCTCCAAGCCAATGGTAGTTCAAAGATTACTATTCAACTGGTTGACACTGCTTTTCAGCCCAGAGACTTTGATATGATTATAGCCAATGTAAACAGGCATATCATTGAGGCTAATTTAGAAGCCTTAACTAAAGCATCAAATTCAAATTCTACTTTAATTTTAAGTGGATTATTAATTGAAGATCAAGATGATATAATATCATTAGGACAAAAGAATAATTGGCAATTTATACAATCACAGCCTTTAGATGGATGGGTTAGCTTACTATTTAATAAGGCATAGTGAATTGTCATTTGGCTCATTTATGGTGTATATTTGCATACCCCAAAGTGATTGATTATGACTGAAGTGATGTTGACTCTATTGGCTTATTTGATTGGATCTATCCCAACTTCTATTTGGGTAAGTAAAACTAAATTCGGTATTGATATCAGAGATTATGGTAGTGGCAATGCTGGTGCAACCAATACTTATCGCGTTCTAGGTGCTAAATGGGGCACATTTGTAATGATCATTGATGTTGTTAAGGGTGCCATTGCTACATCTTTATGGGTAAGTATTCCTTATTATTATACCAATGAGTTACACAGAACCAATTTCATGATAGTACTTGGTTTAGTAGCCGTTCTGGGGCATATTCATCCCATTTGGGCTGGATTTAGAGGAGGAAAAGGGGTAGCAACTTTATTGGGTATGGCTTTAGCTATCCAGCCAGCTGTTGCTTTATTATGCATAGTAGTCTTCTTAATTACACTCATTGCAACTAGGTTTGTATCGGTGAGTTCTATGTTGGCAGGTATTGCATTCATGGTCTTGATCTTATTTATCTACCATGAGAAAGAAACCTCCTATAGGTTATTTGCGATTATTGTGGCTATTATGGTCGTTGTTACCCATAGAAATAATATTAAAAGACTATTTAAGGGCAATGAAAACAAAGTTCCCTTGTTCAAAAAGAAGGAAAAATCAGAAGAAAAATAAATCATTGATTATCATTATTTTGTAGAGTTTATAGAATAAAAAATGTGGATAATCGCACATTTTTAGTAATTTTGTCCTCCTCATAAATTCTACGTTTAATATGTCTAGTAATTTGAATATTTTAGAAAAGTTGCAATTAAAGGATGAGAAAAATTTATTGATTCAAGGTTTACCTTCTTCAGTTGAAAAGCAATTTGCCAAATTATCTTACAATAAGAATTTAACTCCATTATTGAAAACTAGAAAAGTTGATTTTGCATTGATTTTTGCTATCAACCAATTACAGTTGAATAATATTCTGAAAGAAGTTTTTTCTGCTTTGCACCCTGCATGTAAATTATGGATTGCTTATCCAAAACCAACATCTAAGATCGTATCTGATTTAAACAGAGATGCAAGTTGGGAGATATTGTCTGACAATGATTTTGAAGCTATCCGTCAGGTGACTTTAGATCATGTATGGACAGCAATGCGTTTCACGAAATTAGATCAGATTCCCAATAAGGAAAGATCTTTTGCAGAGTTCAAAGTTTCTAATATTAAAGTGGACGATTTTGAAAAGCGTTTGATTGCATTACCCATTGAATTAGATAAGATGTTTTCTCATAATGAAGAGGCTAGAGAGTTCTTTACTTCTTTATCCATCATTAATCAAAAGGAATACTTAAGTTGGATTCAAGGTGCTAAAAAAGAAGAAACCAAACAAAAGCGTTTGGAAGCTACTTTGGAAAAACTAATGGCAGGGAAAAATAATCCCTCAGAAAAATAAACATTTTTGATGTGTTAGTAAATACTAAAATGAGTCTCGAAAGAGACTCAATTTTTTTATAAAGAGTCTCCTGAAAGGGACTAGATATTACTTAATGATCACTATTCCAATAATCTTAGTTAATTCTCTTTCTACTTCTTTTAAGTGCTTGTGTATTTGAAGCAATAAAATTTGATCATCTTCTTTTGCATGCTCCATGTCTATTTGATTTTGAGCAATCATTTTCTTTACTTTCCTTAATTTAAAATAAAGTAGGCTGGCTTCCACATCGTGCATAAAATTCTTTTCTTCTACCTGCCTTACTATACCTAATTTTTCGTTCCATCTTTGACTGAGTTCGTGCTCTGGTGCAAAAAGAGTAACTACCCAATTACGTACTTGTTCATTTTCATGATATTGCAATGTTTTGCTATCTGGATATTTACCTTCTTTGAACCAAGCTGTATAAGCATCCATTAATTGAATCATTTCTGTATGCTCTAAAGGGAATGCTTCAATTTCTTCCCAAATCCACTCTGCTATTGACTTTCCTTCGGCAGTCTTTTCATTACCATATTCAATGAGAACACGCAATAAATTCTTTTCATGCACTAAATCTTTGTCTGTGAAAATATCAATATTTTCTACAGTACTTGTTTTATTGTTTAAGTTTGGCATTAAAATGGCAGCTTCATCATAAGCCATTTTCTTTTCCTCTTTAACAATCTTATCTCGCTTGAATTTATTGACCAACTGCGTTAATCCTGTCTCATCAATCTTTAAAAGAGAAGAGCACTTTAATATATATTCTTGTAGTTTGGTAAAATCTTCGGCTTTGTTAATCTTACTTAAGGTCTCTGCAATTTGCTTAACCAATAAATTCTTTTTATTTAAATCTGATCCAACATCTTTTAATTGAACTTCTAATTGGAATAAGACAAAATCTTTTTTATTGTTTTGTACAAATTCAATAAATGCCTCTGACCCAACTTTATTGACATAACTATCTGGGTCCTCGTTGTCAGGAATCAAAACCAATTGTACATTCAAGCCTTCTTCTAAGGCCATGTCCAATCCTCTTAATGCTGCTTTTACACCTGCACTATCCCCATCGTAAATAATGGTTAAGTTTTGTGTATATTTTTTAATCAATCTTAATTGATCAATGGTCAAAGATGTACCACCACTTGCTACCACATTTTCAATACCCGCTTGGTGTAAACTCACTACATCAGTATAACCCTCTACCAATAAACATTCATTCTTTTTATCAATAGCAGTTCTTGCAAAATAAGATCCGTATAAGATTTTACTTTTAATGTAAATATCATTCTCCGGGGTATTGATGTATTTGGGAGACTTATCGTTCTTGGCAATTTGCCTAGCGCCAAAACCTATAATTTTTCCCGTGGTATTGTGAATAGGGAAAATGATTCTATCTCTATAATTATCCTGCCATTCTCCATTACGCTCCACCACCAATCCTGTTTTTGCGAATAATTCTGGATTGAATTGATTTTGTATTAAAGCTTTTGCTAATCCATCTCTGTCTGAGGGGTTGTAGCCAATTTTGAATTTCTCTACAATAGGTTTTAAAAAACCTCTATGTTGCATATAGCTTTGAGCAATGGTGGCTCCATCATCCGTTTCCCAATATTGTTTTTGAAACCAATCCACCGCAAATGAATTAATAGCGTATAAACTATCCGCTACTTGTTGTGCCATTTTTTGGGCCGGGCTAGTCTCTGTTTCTTCAATTTCAATATTATACCTAGCAGCCAACCATCTTAAAGCTTCTACATAACTGTACTTTTCATGTTCCATCAAAAAAGTGATGGTATTCCCGCTTTTCCCGCAACCAAAACACTTATAAATTTCCTTGGCTGGGGAAACAGTGAAAGAGGGAGTCTTCTCGTTATGAAACGGACAGTTCCCTAAATAATTGGTACCTCTCTTCTTTAATTTTACAAATTCGCCTACCACATCAATAATATCAATGCGGCTGGTAATCTGCTGTATGGTCTGAGGGGTAATCATGGTTGGCGAAAATAACTAATCTTCTGCTTCTGAAACGGAAAAATCCATGTCATCGCTATCTAAGAGCTCACGCTCTATTTCTTCCATTTGAACGATGTCCCAGGCTTCTGATTCTGTTGGGGTGGTATTCATTAAATCTCCCCATTCAGAGGCGTCTAAGTCTTTATTGAGGCTATCTGACAGACAACAAATGACAAAACTGGCATTATTGTCATAAAACTGTTCCTGTGCTTGAGCCAATTGCGCTAGTACCTTACCATCCCAAGAATGCACTTTTTCAAGGTTCAATACCAGGTTTTTAGGGCTTTTTGCCAAAATTGAATTGGTCAATTGGGTTAATTCTGGCACGAGATTTGAACTAAGGGTGGTATCAAGTATTTTGATAACGGTAAATTTTTCCTTGGGTTCGGTTTGGTATTGCATAGTTGTTTAATAAAAGGTTAATAACTAAGGCGCTAAGACATACTTTAGGTTAAAAATATTCGTTTATATTGTATCAAGCACTAATTATTTTATGGATAATAATTTTTCAACACAAGTTAAGGAAATCATTTCTTATAGTCGTGAAGAGGCCCTAAGATTAGGCAACGATTTTATAGGAGCCGAGCATTTAATGCTTGGATTGATTAGAGACCAAGAAAACACAGCGATTATTGTTTTGAAACGCTTGAATGTGAATTTAAGTGAATTGAGAAAAGAAATCGAATTAGCCGTTAAGGATAAGTCTGGGAAAAACATTGCCAATATCAATAGTTTACCCTTAACTAAGCAAGCGGAAAAAGTGATCCGTGTAACTGTGCTAGAAGCAAAGGCATTGAAAAGCCCAATGGTTGAAACAGAACATTTATTATTAAGCATCCTTAAGAACAAAGAAAATATTGCTACTCAAATCTTAAACCAATTTGATGTAGACTATGATTTATTTAGAAATGAATTAGGCATGGTAGGTGCTGAGCCTTCATCACCCAAAAATCCTAATGCAGAATTTTCTGATGAACCAGATGATGAATTTGAGGACGAGAAAAGAGGTGGCGGATTTGGAACAGGTGCAAAAGCAAAAGCTGGGTCAGCGAATAAATCTAAAACACCAGTTCTAGATAATTTTGGTAGAGATATTACCAAGTTAGCAGAGCAGGATGCTTTGGATCCAATTGTTGGTAGAGAAGCGGAGATTGAGCGTGTAAGTCAAATCTTAAGTAGAAGAAAAAAGAATAACCCCATTTTAATTGGTGAACCAGGGGTGGGTAAGACTGCGATTGTAGAAGGATTAGCCTTAAGAATAGTACAGAGAAAAGTAAGTAGGGTATTATTTGATAAGCGAGTGATCTCTTTGGATTTAGCAGCATTGGTTGCTGGTACAAAATACCGTGGACAGTTTGAAGAAAGAATGAAAGCGATCATGAATGAATTAGAGAAAAACAGAGATGTAATCTTATTCATTGATGAAATACATACGATTGTTGGTGCTGGAGGAGCAAGTGGCTCTTTGGATGCGTCTAATATCTTTAAGCCTGCATTGGCTAGAGGAGAATTGCAATGTATTGGTGCTTCTACTTTGGATGAGTATAGAATGCATATCGAAAAAGATGGTGCTTTAGATCGTCGTTTTCAAAAAGTAATTATCGAACCACCAAGTGTGGAAGATACGATTACCATTTTGAATAATATCAAATCAAAATATGAAGACTATCACAGTGTAACTTATGATCAAGAAGCAATTGAAGCTTGTGTGAAATTAAGTGATCGCTACATGACAGATCGTTTATTACCAGATAAAGCGATTGATGTTCTGGATGAGGTAGGTGCTAGAGTGCATTTGAAAAATATTAGTGTTCCTCAAGATATTGTAGAATTAGAAAAGCAAATCGAAGACGTTAAGATAGAAAAGAATAAGGTGGTAAAGAGTCAAAGATTTGAAGAAGCAGCTAGTTTAAGAGATACAGAGAAAAAATTGGGCGAGTCTTTAGAAAAAGCAAAATTGGCATGGGAAGAAGATAGCAAGAATGCAAGATTCCCTATTAATGAAGAAAATATCGCAGAAGTAATCAGCATGATGACGGGTATTCCTGTGAAGCGAATGGTAGAAGCTGAGAATACCAAGTTGAGAAAAATGGCTGATGAAATGAGAGGCATGGTGATTGGTCAAGACGATGCCATTGGTAAAGTAGTAAAGGCAATTCAGAGAAATAGAGTAGGATTAAAAGATCCTAAAAAACCCATTGGTACGTTTATATTTTTAGGTCCAACAGGTGTGGGTAAGACGGAATTGGCTAGAGCATTAGCAAAAAACATGTTTGACTCAGAAGAAGCTTTAATTAGAATAGATATGAGTGAGTACATGGAAAAATTTGCAGTGAGCAGATTAATTGGAGCCCCTCCCGGATACGTTGGATATGAAGAAGGGGGTCAATTGACTGAAAAAGTTCGTCGTAAGCCATACTGTGTTATTTTATTAGACGAAATTGAAAAAGCACATCCAGATATTTATAATATTTTATTACAAGTATTAGATGATGGTATTTTGACAGATGGCTTGGGTAGAAAAGTGGACTTTAAAAATACCTTGATCATAATGACTTCTAATATTGGCGCTCGTCAATTAAAAGAGTTTGGTGATGGCGTAGGTTTTGCAACAGCTACAAGAGTGCAACAAACAGAAGAGAACAATCGCTCTGTGATTGAGAAAGCCTTAAAACGAACTTTCTCACCTGAATTCTTAAATCGTATTGATGATGTCATTGTATTTAATTCATTGACTAAAGAAAATATTTTCTTAATCATTGATATCATCATGAAGCACGTGGTTGGCAGATTAGTGAATCTTGGATTAAACTTAATCTTAACAGATGCTGCTAAAGAATTTATTGCAGAGAAAGGGTATGATGTTCAATTTGGTGCAAGACCTTTACATAGAGCTATCCAAAAATATGTAGAGGATCCTTTAGCAGAAGAAATCTTAAACTACAGTGTTAAACAAGGAGATACCTTAATTGCAGATGTAGATAATGATAAAGTTGCATTGAGTTTTACCTTACAGAAAAAAGAAAAGGAGAAAGCGCCAAAAACGCCAAAAGAACCAACTAAAGAATAATTCAATAATAGGCCTTCAAAAGAGGCCTATTTTATTTTGAGCCCCATCTAAAGCTTTCATTTTTTAGGCCAGCTAAGTCCAGTACTCTGTGCACAACCGTATAAGCAACTTCTTCTATGGTTTTTGGCTGGCTATAAAAACTTGGCGTTGCAGGACAAATAATTCCACCAGCTAGGGTAATGGTTTCCATATTCTTAATATGGATTAAATTATAGGGAGTTTCTCTTGCAACAATGATAAGTTTGCGTCTTTCTTTTAATACAACATCAGCAGCTCTGGTAGTTAAATCATCACTAATGCCACTAGCAATACGGCCCATGGTCCCCATGCTGCATGGTATCAAGATCATGGTATTGTATTGGGCAGAACCTGAGGCAAAAGGGGCGTTAAAATCGTTTTTAGCATAGATTTGGAAAGGGTATTGGTCATATGCTTTATTACCCAATTCTGTCTCCCAAACGTATTTAGCATTATCGCTCATTACAATACCTACTGCATCCAATTGGTCTTGGATTTGCACCAAACTATCTAAAAGGCATTTGGCGTAAATGGAGCCACTAGCTCCTGTAATGGATACAATGATTTTATTCATATATGTATAACAAAAATAGGCACTAATTGTTGATTCTGTATTGGGCAAAAAAATCCTCCTCAAAATGAGGAGGATTTTACTTATTTGGAGGAAGATTATTTTACTTTATACATCTTCTCATAGTATTCATCGGCCATTCTGTTACTATCAAATTGGAAACGAACATCTTTCATCCCATTTTGGGTTATTTGACGCCAAGTATCTTTTTGGTCATAATACATTGGTACAATTTGATCTTCCAATATTTTGTATAATTCGTTTAAATCATACGCATCTTGTTCCTCTGTACTCATATTTGCATAATCTGCCTTAGGTACCACAAAACCATTGTTGCCATGATTCACAAATTCTGGAATCCATCCATCATCAGTAGAAAAGTTAACAGCTCCGTTCATTGCTGCAGTCATACCTGAAGTACCAGATGCTTCTCTTGGAACTCTTGGGTTGTTTAACCAAACATCTGAAGCTTGTTTCATTCGCTTGCTTAATGCTAATTCATAACCTACTAAAACTGCTACATTATTATATTTCTTACTGAGGTGTACTAAATGATTGAACTGGTTAATAGCTGGATGATCCACAGGGTAAGGTTTACCTGCAAAAATAATTTGAACAGGGTGTTTTGTATTGGCTAATAATTTTTCAAAACGCTCTAGGTCCCATGATAAGAAATCTGCACGCTTGTATCCGGCAAATCTTCTTGCCCAAACAATCGTCAAAACTTTTGGATCAAATTGTTTACCAGTTTGGTCTGCAACAATTTCAAAAGCACGTTTCTTTAAATACCATTTTCTATCATCAAATGCAGCATCATCATTTGCTTCAGCAAATTTGTATAGTTGTTTGTCTGCCCAATAACGCCAGTTTTGTGCATTGGTTATATGATCGATAGGGCAGATGCCATCGTACTTGCCCCACATTTCTCTACTTACATGTCCGTGTAATTCAGATACACCATTTGCTTTTCTAGCAAAACGCAATGCAGCTAAAGAGTGATTGAATTGATCGTCTTGTATACCTGTCAACTTTCTTACTTCATCAATACTTAAGCCGCAGAAATAACCCATTTTATGACATAAATAAATATCATGCTTTTCGTTACCTGCTTCTTCTGGTGTATGTGTGGTGAAAACCAAACGCTTTTTAACTTCATCAAAAGACTTGAACTTATTTAACAAATAGAATGCACTAGAGAAACCATGTGCTTCATTTAAATGATACACATCTGGATTGAATCCAATTTCATCAATCAATTTTGCACCAGCTACGCCCAACAAAATAAACTGAGCTACTTTAGTCGCAACATTGGCATCATACAATCTATGTGTAATGGTTTGTGATACATAGTCGTTTTCTGGTAAATCTGTACTCAATAAAAATAATGGAGCACTGCAAAAAGTATTGGGTGCTAAATAATAAGCTTTCACCCAAACAGGATGATCGTGAATTAAAATTTGATATTTGATCCCTGTATCTTCTAAGAAGCTGTAGATCTTTTCCATAAAAGTTACTTGTAAACTTTGGTCTTGGTTTCTTGCCTGATCGTAATAGCCATATTTCCAAAGTATACCAACCCCAATCATATTTTGGTTTAATTCGAATGCACTTCTTAAATGAGAGCCAGCTAAAAAACCTAATCCACCACTGTAAATTTTTAATGGCTGATGTATAGCGAACTCCATGGAGAAATAAGCTGCCTTAGTTGTGTACTTTTCGTTGATTTTGTAAGGCACTTGATAATTTCTAAAACTCATGATCTGGACGGGTTTGATTAAATAGAGCTGCAATATAATCCTATTTAACTAAAATGTACTTATTACACATTGTGCTGTGGATAACAATCGTTTGCAATCAACAATTGTGGATTATTTCTTCTTCTTTGGCTTTCTTTTCTTGTCGTAAGAGTCATTAAAATAACAGGTCATATTGCGATGGTTGCCACAATTCCCATCTTCTTTAATTTTAATGATCTGACCATTGATCGTAAAATGAATGATACATGGATCACCTTTTTCTGTATAAGTAGCTTGGTTTTTATTAAAGCTTAGTAAACCTTTTAATTCACCAATACAAGTGCCTTCTTTCTTTTCAAAATGCATAAAAAACTGATACTTGTTTGCAACGCCTGTAAAGTCTCTTAATGAGATAAAATTCTTAGCATCTCTAGCGTAATCACCACTATAAGTATTGTTAGTTGACAATGTGTCTATTGGATTGATAATGGTTTTACTTTCAGGTTTTTTATTACTATCAAAATAAATTAATCTAAAATGATTCTCGGTAAATGCCCATCCATTTTTTTCATATATCAAAACATTTTCTTCATCCATTTTATTTTCCTCTACTAAAAAAGTAGGTTCTCTATTAATGGAAACCGATTTTCCATAATTTCTAGATCCTTTTTGCTCCACCAAAAATTGGGTAATTATTTTATAATCTAAATAAGCATTCTTTTTACTAAATACTACTACAACAATTTCTTCTTTTTTAGGGTGATGAACATTGAGCATTAAATAATACTCTGTTTCTTTTTCAATTTTCAATAAAGGATATAGAATGGCTTTTTGATCTTTTTCAGGAATAATTTTTTCAACCACTGAATCTGGAACAAATTGGGCCAATGCTTTTGCACCAATTTTGATCGTGTCTCTTACTTTGGCTAAATTTGTATCGGAAATATTTATCGGTAGTGGTACTGTTTTGAATACTTTATTAAAATCGTTGATTTTTAAAGGAGTATTACCAGATAGATCCGTTTTTTCTTCGGAACATGCTATCACCAAGCACAGAGCAGCTAACCAATACCATTTTCGCATGTAGTAATAATTTTCACTAAAATAGGTATAAATTTACAATCATAACTATGTCAGACAAATCATTAGATACCTTACATGAATCAGTACCCGTTCAAAATAAAAAAGGATGGAGAAAATTCTTGGCATTTATAGGGCCTGCTTATTTGGTGAGTGTGGGCTATATGGATCCGGGAAATTGGGCAACTGACTTAGCAGGTGGGGCGGCTTTTGGTTATCAATTGATCTGGATTTTGTTATTAAGTAATATAATGGCCGTTTTGTTGCAAAGTTTAAGTGCAAGATTAGGTATAGTAAGAAGATTGGATTTAGCACAAGTAAATAGGGAGACTTATCCGCCGGTAGTCAATTTTATATTATATGTTTTAGCAGAGTTGGCGATTGCAGCAACCGATTTGGCCGAGGTATTGGGTATGGCTATTGGGATTAAATTATTAACTGGGTTGCCTTTAATGTATGGTACTTGTATTACTGTACTTGACACTTTTTTATTCTTGTATTTACAGAAATATGGTATTCGTAAAATGGAGGCTTTTATCATTTTATTGGTTGCCACTATTGGGATTAGTTTTTTTGTTCAATTGTTTATTGCACAACCCAACTTATCCTATGCCATTAAAGGTTTTATTCCTTCTTCATTAAGTCCTGAAGCTTTGTACATTGCAGTGGGTATTATTGGAGCCACGGTGATGCCACATAATTTGTATTTACATTCCGCATTGGTTCAAACAAGAAAAATAGATCGTAATTCAAAAGGAATCAGAAAATCAATTTTCTATAATTTTATAGATAGTGCAGTGGCTTTAAATGCTGCATTTTTTGTAAATGCATCCATTTTAATTTTAGCAGCTACTGCCTTCTATTCAACTGGGTTCACCCATGTTGCAAAAATTGAAGAAGCCCATTCATTATTAGCACCTTTATTGGGTTCTAAATTAGCACCCATTTTATTTGCTATTGCCTTAATTGCTGCAGGACAGAGCTCTACAGTAACGGGTACATTAGCAGGACAGATAGTGATGGAGGGATATTTAAAAATTAGATTGAACCCTTGGATTAGAAGATTATTGACTCGACTAGTAGCCATTGTACCTGCTGTTTTGGTGATTGGTATTATGGGTGAGGGAAGGGTGGATGCTTTATTGGTTTTTAGTCAGGTCATTTTAAGTTTACAATTGGGTTTTGCGGTGATCCCTTTGATTCATTTTGTAAGTGATAAAGTAACCATGGGAGAGTATGCCATTGGTTGGCCTATAAAAATACTTTCATGGATTGTAGCTACCATTTTGGTGTATTTGAATAGTCATTTGGTATTAGATTTTGCCACTTCTTTTATTCAAGATTCTCAAAGCCTTTTTTTGAAAATCATCCTTATTTCATTTATTGTATTTTTTGCTTTTCTAATTCTTTTCATAACGGTATATCCTTTATTTAGAAAAAGAGATCAAACAAAAGATGCAGATTTTCATGGGGCACTAATTGAGTTAGATTTATCACAAGAGGCACCAGTGAATAGGATTGCCATTGCAGTTGATTTTTCAGTGGCAGATGCGAAGTTGATTAAAACTGCATTGCAGCATGCGCATCAAGCTACGGAGTTTATTTTTATTCATGTTGTAGAAAGTGCTACTGCTAAATATTTAGCCGATGCAAGTGATGATGAAGAAACCAGAAAGGATCAAATGCGATTAACTATCTATGCACAAGCTTTAGAGAAAAAAGGGTATAAAGCAATTACATGTTTAGGGTATCATCATAGAGTCAAAGAAATTGTACGTATTGTTAGTATAAGTAACGCACAATTGTTAGTAATGGGCGCTCATAAGCATCATGGCTGGAAAGACTATGTTTTTGGGGAAACTATTGAGTCTGTGAGGCATAAAGTAGACATTCCAGTACTGATTGTTAATCAGTGATAATGTGTAATATGTATTGTTTCATTTAGTACATTTGCAGACAAAATTTTTAACATTTATGGGACAAAAAATTAAAGTAGCCAATCCAGTGGTGGAATTGGACGGTGATGAAATGACAAGGATCATTTGGAAGTTTATTAAGGATAAATTAATTCTACCTTATCTAGAGCTTGATATTAAATACTATGATTTAGGTATGGAGTATCGTGATCAAACAAACGATCAAGTAACCATAGATGCCGCTAATGCAATCAAACAATATGGTGTAGGTATCAAATGTGCTACTATCACTCCAGATGAGCAAAGAGTTGAAGAGTTTAAGTTAAAACAAATGTGGAAGAGCCCTAATGGAACTATCAGAAATATTTTAGATGGTACTGTATTTAGAGAGCCAATTGTATGTAAAAATGTACCACGATTGGTTCCAAACTGGACTGCTCCAATTTGTATTGGTCGTCACGCATTTGGTGATCAATATCGTGCAACCGACTTTGTAACAAAAGGGAAAGGTAAATTAACCGTAAAGTTTGAAGGGGAAGATGGTACAACTCAAGAATATGAAGTGTACAATTATAAAGGAGATGGTGTTGCATTGACTATGTATAATACTGATGAGAGTATCTATGGATTTGCTAGAGCTTGTTTTAACCAAGCATTGGCTAAGAAATGGCCTTTATACTTATCTACTAAGAATACCATCTTGAAAAAGTATGATGGTCGTTTCAAAGATATTTTTGAAGATGTTTACCAAGCAGAATTCAAAGCTAAATACGAAGAAGCTGGAATTACTTACGAGCACCGTTTAATTGATGATATGGTGGCAAGTGCATTAAAGTGGAACGGTAATTTTGTATGGGCTTGTAAAAACTATGATGGCGATGTACAATCTGATACTGTAGCTCAAGGTTTTGGTTCATTAGGTTTAATGACTTCTACTTTAATTACACCTGATGGAAAAGTAATGGAAGCGGAAGCAGCGCACGGAACTGTGACGCGTCATTTCCGAGAACACCAAAAGGGTAATAGAACTTCTACAAATCCAATTGCTTCAATTTTTGCATGGACAAGAGGATTGATGTTTAGAGGTCAATTAGACAATAACCAAGAATTGATTAAATTTGCAGAAGCTTTAGAAGCTGTATGTATTGAAACAGTAGAATCTGGTATTATGACAAAAGATTTAGCAGTTTGTGTACATGGAAATAAAGTGAAGCACGGAGAGCACTATGTATACACAGAAGAGTTCTTAGATGCTTTAGACAAAAATTTACAATCTAAATTGAATTAGTATAAAATAAAAAAGCCATCTCCAAAAGGGATGGCTTTTTTATTTTAAATAGATGAGTATTAATTTCCTTTATTCTTAGAATTTTCTTTTTTCATTTCAGCACACTTGCCATCTTTCATACATTCTTTATTGCATTTGTGTTTTGCTTTTGTTTCTTTCTTACATTCAGCACATTTTGATTTGTCTTTACATTTGCCATCACAATTTGCCATTGCAGCAATACTTAAAGAAAGACCTAGAAACAATACAGTTATTTTTTTCATATTATTTATTTTAAAAGTTGTACAAATTTAGTAAAGTTTTAGCTTAAAAATAGTTGATTTTGACCATCATTTATTTGAGTACTTCTACAATTGGTTTTCCTATTGAACCACTTGGCATTTGAATACCTAAAAGGGTGGTAATGGTTGGGGCAATATCTGTCATATAGGTTGGAGTATTTACCGTTTTATGTTGAATGCCTTTGCCCCAAAATAATAAGGGGATATGCGCATCGTAATTGTATAATACACCATGGGAAGTGCCCGTTGAAAAACCATCCACATATCCTGATTTGGTTAACAAAAATAAATCTCCAGATCTCTGTGGATTGAACCCGTTAGCAATTCTTTCTCTTAGTTCAGATGGAAGCGATGCAGCTGCAACATTTCTAGCATCAATTACTTGAATTACTTCAGGGTTTTTCTCCAAGAATTGTCTGCACAATTGAACCAATCTATTTCTTTCAATACCTAGGGTTTCCATGAGTGGTGCATTGAAGTGTATGTTGTATTCTCTAATGGCACTAATTAATTTTGAATCAAATCCTTTGCTTGCGATAAAATTTGTTAGCTCTTTTTTTAATTGATCTTCACTTACAGTACCTCCTGGTAAATGATGTTTCTTTGAAAATCCTGGTATATGTGCAACAGCGTGATCGGCAGTCAAGAATACAGTATAATTATTTTTACCAACCTGCTTATCTAACACTGCAAATAATTTTGCAAGGGTAGCATCTAACTTAACATAGCCATCTAAAGTCTCCCATGAATCAGGACCATAGCTGTGGCCAATATAATCTGGAGAAGAAAAACTTACTGCTAATAAATCTGTAATATCATCCTGTCCCATTTTTTCATTGATAATTGCTTGCTCTGCTAATTCTGCTAAAATAGTATTGCCATATGGGGTGCTAGAAATCTTTCCATAATCTTTTCCAATAAATTGAGATAAACTATAAGGGAATGATTTTTGCTCTTTTCCTAAGGGAGTGGATTCGTAATCATTTTGGTCTTGATCGCAATGAGCTTCATATACTGATTTAGCTAGACTCAGATTCCATCCTTTTGCATATAAACTATCCACACGATGTTGGTTGTTATAATTGGATACCCAGTTAGGTAATTGCTTTGAATAAAAAGTAGAACTGATGAAATTACCCGTTTTTGAATCATACCAAAATGCACCATCAGCACTATGACCTGCTGGTAAAATAGCACCTCTATCTTTGATAGATAAACCAATCACTTTACTTTTAAAATTAGTTGCTATTTTAAGTTCATCACCAATAGTAGTTGTCCAAAGATTTGCTGGACTCATTTTGCCTGCAGCACTATTCTCAACACCCACTGAATTCACTGAATTGTCTTCTACACAGTATACATTTTTTTGAGAAAAATTATCAAACCAATTGTTACCAGAAATACCATTTAATGCAGGAACAGATCCTGTATAAACTGAGGCATGGCCCACTGCAGTAACGGTTGGTGTATATGGAATCATGGTAAAATCACATGTAGCACCTTCGTTCACCATTCTTAAGAAACCATTAGGGGAACTAAAATAAGCTTTATATTTATTGATATAGTCCCATCTCATTTGATCCACCATGATGCCTACTATCAATTTGGGTTTGGAGGAATTGGAGGATTTTTGTAGATTTTGAGCACTAGCACTTAAGCCAAATAAGGAGCACAATAGGATGGTGGTGAATTTCATTGGTTGAATGTTTATTGCATGTGCAAATTACACCTATTTATTAAGTTCAAAAAGCCAAAAATTGACTAAATTTGCGTCATTAATGAAATAGATTATGGCAGATATATTTGAAAGGTTAATCAAAAATTATGGACCTATTGGTCAGCATCGTGAAAGAGCCCATGGTTACTTTGCATTTCCAAAGTTGGAAGGAGAAGTGGGCTCTAGAATGAAGTTTAGAGGTCAAGAAATGATTGTATGGAGCTTAAATAACTATTTAGGTTTAGCCAATCACCCTGAAGTGCGTAAAGCAGACGCTGATGCGAGTGCAAAATATGGTTTGGCATTGCCAATGGGTGCTAGAATGATGAGTGGAAACAGTGATTTACACGAACAATTAGAAAGAGAATTGGCTGAGTTTGTTCATAAAGAGGATTCAATTTTAATGAACTATGGATATCAAGGTATCATGAGTGCAATAGATGCAATTTGTGGCAGACATGATGTGGTCGTATATGACGCTGAATGTCATGCATGTATCATTGATGCACTAAGAATGATTCCTGGGCATCGTTTTGTTTTTAAGCATAACGATGTAGAAGATTGCGAAAAACAATTATTAAGAGCACAAGCTCTAGTGGATAAACAACAATCAGGTGGTGTATTGGTGATAACCGAAGGTGTATTTGGTATGGCGGGTGATCAAGGAAGATTAAAAGAAATTGCTGCACTTAAGAAGAAAGTTCCTTTTCGTTTATTAGTGGACGATGCACATGGATTTGGTACTTTGGGTAAAACAGGTGCTGGTGCTGGTGAAGAACAGGGTTGTCAAGACGAAATAGATTTATACTTCTCTACTTTCGCTAAGAGCATGGCATCTATTGGAGCATTTATGGCAGGCCCAAGAACTATTATTGATTATATCCGTTATAATATTCGTTCTCAAATATTTGCTAAGAGTTTACCAATGCCATATGTAGTTGGTAATTTGAAGCGTTTAGAATTATTAAGATCTAAGCCTGAACTAAAAGATAACTTATGGAAGAATGCATTAGCACTTCAAAATGGGTTAAAAGAAAAAGGATTTGATATTGGTAAAACAGATTCAGTAGTCACACCTATTTATATGAAAGGTGGCGTAGAAGAAGCTACTGCTATGGTAATGGACATAAGAGAAAACTATAAAATTTTCTGTTCAATTGTGGTGTATCCAGTCATTCCAAAAGGGCATATTATTTATAGATTAATTCCAACAGCATTGCATACGCAGGAGGAGATTGATTTAACTTTAAAAGCATTTAGCGAAACAAAAGCTAAATTAGACGCAGGTGCTTATAAGGTTGCTGAGATTCCAGATATGGCAAATAAATAATCTAGTTAAAGTAGTCTTCTTGGTCTTGTTCTTTTCTAAGTACCTCGATACTTACATTTAATTCAAATCCAATTAATAGGATAAGAGCGTTGATGTAAATCAATGTCATTACAATTAAAACGGTACCAATGGATCCGTATACCTTATTGTATGCGCTAAAATTATTCACCCAATATGAAAACCCAAGGGTGGTTGCCAACATCAAAAAAGTAGATAATATAGATCCTGGGGACAGCAGTGGCCATTTCTCTTTGATATGTGGGGCATATCTATATATAAAGGCATTGCCATAAAACAACAATAAGATAATCACCAACCATCTTAAGGTATTCCAATAAGGTACGATGGCTTTTTTCTTGATATCAAAGACTTCTCTTAATAAGATCGCCAATTGATCTTGTCCAATTAATACAATCAAACTTGCAAACACCAATAAGAAAAGGATAAGCGTCAATCTTAGTGCACGCATTCTTTGATGTAAAAAGAATGGTTTGTTTTGCATAATAGATTTATCAAAACTTCTAATGATACCTGTCATGGCATTAGATGCATAAAAAAGTAATAAGATAAAACCAAAAGAAAAAATACCCACATGCTTACTGAGTAAGTCGTTGATGATTTCTGATATAAATCTATAAGTGCTTGAGTTGGGCGAGATATCTTTAAAGATGGTTAAGATTTGTTTTTTTGCTTTAAGAGTTTTGGGGAAATAGGGGATAATAGAAAATAAAAACAACAACCCAGCAGGTAAAGCCATAATTAAATTAAATGATATAGCAGAAGCGCGATCGTATAAACCAAGCGTGTTTAATTGCTTGGTTAAAAACTGAATAATCTGATATAAGTTAATTTGCTGAAATCCGGGTAATTGAATACCCTTGGCTTTTCTTTTTAAAAAACGAAATACGGGCATTAATAATAATTGAATGAAGGATACTATTTGCTTGATTTGTTTCAATGTGAATTATTTATTAGCTGCCTTTTTTTGTTGATAGATATCTAATTGCTTTTGGTATTCCTTGGCATACTGACTGTGCTCTTCATAAGAACTACTAAAATGATGGTATCCACTAAAATCTGCTTTTGCAACAAAGTATAAATAGTCTGTAGTAGGAGCATCTAAAACAAGGTCAATAGTTTTTGGTGAGGGTGTACAAATGGGGCCTGGAGGCAATCCTCTGTGATTGTAAGTGTTATAAGGGGAAGGATTGCTTAAATACTTTTCATAGATCCTTGTTAAGCCAAAGTCTTGCATGGCAAACTTAATAGTAGGACAAGCCTGAAGTGGCATGCTTTTTTTTAATCTATTTTGATAGACACTTGCAATCAATCTTTTATCAGTATCATAATTGGTTTCTTCTTCTACAATGGAAGCTAATGTATAAATTTCATTCAAGCTCATTGTCTTATTTGCTGCCTTTTGCTTTCTGTTTTTTACAGACCAAAAGCGATCTGCATTAGATTTCATTTTCTGCAAAAACTTTGGAATGGGGGTGCTCCAATAAAATTCATAGGTATCTGGAATAAACAATGTAAGCAATTGTGTAGTATCTGTTTGATAAGGCAAAAGAGAGTCATTGTTGTTAAAATAACTTGCACAATATGCACTATCTAAATCAAAAGTTTTTCCCACCAATGCTGCTAACTCAGCTCTGGTTCTCACTTTATTTAAAATAAATTTTACTGTTGCCTGTTGATTGTTTCTGAGCATTCTAATCAAATCTAATAAACTGGTCTTTCTTTTTACCAAATACCTTCCAGGCTTAACTTTATTTTCTACATTGAACACCTTTGCTAAGAGCAAAAAACTAGGTTTGTCAAAGATGATTTTTTTAGCTACAAGGGTATCAGCTAATTGATCCATACCTTGGGCCTTGTATTCAAAATGCGCCTTCTCTCCATCAAAATGAGTTGACTTTATCAATACAGTAAAGAAGACATAACATATAAATACACTGAGTACTATGGAAAGTATTGTTTTCATGACACCTAAAATACAATAAAAATCCCCACCTTTTGGAGGGTGGGGACAAATAGCTAAAAGCTAAAAAATTATTAAGAATTGACTTATTTTTTAGAAGAATCCACAGGAGCTGGAGCTACCGGAGTGGCTGTTTGAGCAGGAGTAGTGGTCGTTGAAGTATTTACTTTGTCTAAAATACTTTTTTCTGAACCAGATACACCGCCTTTCAAGAAGATAGTAGAAGTAATAGCTAAAACAGCAATTACTGAAGCAAAGATCCAAGTGCCTTTTTCCAATACATCAGTAGTTTGCTTAACACCCATGAAGTTATTAGATAAACCACCCACGTTTGCGTTTAAACCACCTCCTTTAGGGTTTTGGATCAATACCATAAAACCTAAACCAATACAAGCTGCGATAATCAATATGATAAATAAAGTAATCATTATTTCTTTTGTTTTAATTGTTCTATACGAGACGCAAAATAAACGGATTTTTCAGGAAAAATAAAACTTAATTTAGAATAAGTGTCTATTGCTTTGCGTTTATTACCCTGTTTTGCCCATATTTCGGCCATAGATTCCGTTATAACATCCTCAGCTTTATTGGCTTTTTCGGCTATGGCTGAGATCAATTTCTCTTGTTCTTCGACTATTTCTGGGGTATTTTGCTCTATATCTGCATGTTTTAGCACTTTGAGCCAAGCCGTAAAGCTCCTCAATTGCTTAGTAAATTTATCCTGGGGAACCTTGCTTAGGTCTATTTCGATACCTTGGGCAGCAAAATAGTCTTTTTGGAGGGTAGGATGCTCTTCATGCTCAAAACTCAAATTCGCTTCTTTAACAGGTTCCTGAAATTGGGCTAATTGTTCAGAAATCAGGCTACTCAATTTTTCTGGGGCTTTTTGCGTATTGTCTGGAACATTGGTATGCAACCATTGATTTACGTGTAAAGCAGAAGGAAAGAAACAGGTGGTTTTTTTTAATTGAGTTTCAAAAAGAGGGGAGTTATCTAATTGGTATTTTTTGGCCAACAACAAATGACTACTTGGACTAAAAGGGTGAGCTTGAATTAATTTTTCAAACACACTTGTTTCAACCAATTCAAATTGGGTTGCACCAGTCCATTGTTTTAGCAAAGTTTGTAATGCTTCTTCCTTCATATTCATTACCAATTTGAAAAAATTTGATTAAATATATCATCAGTTATATTACGAATAATCTCCTCCATTAATTGTGCTTCTGCCTGATTTAAGCTAAGACTAGCAGCAAAGTCAAAATTTCTACTTACGTCAAATTCTATTTCCTTATTATCTAAAGTTTTCTTTAAGATAACGTGCACTGTTACTGTTAGTCGATTGGTGCTGGCTTGTTTTTCAGATACACCTACTGTTTGTGTTGGATCGTAGTTGGTGATGGTTGCATAAATTTGATAATGCGCATCATCACTATTGGTTCTTGTCAATTTGGTTTGACCAAGTATTTTTTGTTGTAATTTATCGTTCAATAAAGGGGCTAACTGAGGGTTTACATACCTTGCCTTATTTTCAATATACCCAATCTTAACAGTCTTCACATTTTCTGGAATCACTGCATCTTTAAAGCTATAAATGCCACAACCTGTTAACAGGATGGCAGCCAATAAGAGTAGATGAAATCCCCAAAAAGATATTTTATTCTTCAATGTCGTATTCTTTAATTTTTCTATACAAAGTTCTTTCACTAATCCCTAAATCAGTAGAAGCATCTTTTCTTCTACCTTTATGCTTCTTCAAGGCTTTTAAAATTAACTCTTTTTCTTTATCCATGATGTTTAAAGACTCGTCAATTTCGTAATGGCTTGGAATTTCATTGTCAATAATAACAGGCTGATTTTGAATAACAGGAACTGGCGCTGGTAAATTATTGCTTTGTATGGTAGCAGGGATTAAATCTTCTTTCAATTCATTTAAAATTGCTTCTCTTGAAAAATGATTTCCTTGTTGAGCCATATTTGGATTTTGCAATATCTCAAAAAACATTTTCTTTAGTTCATTCACATCTTTCTTCATATCAAAGAAAAGCTTGTACAAGATTTCTCTTTCATTGGCAAATTCACCTACTGGGGTTGCGCCTGTAATTAAAGATCTATTTTGATCCTGAGGCTTAGGTAAAAATGTTGCGAGTGCATCCTCGTCAATATGTTCAGATTTACTCAAAACAGAAATTTGTTCTGCCATGTTTTTCAATTCACGCACATTGCCCGGCCATGAGTAGGTGGTTAATAAATTTCTTGCAGCTTCATCTAAAAAAATAGGCTTGGTTTTGTATTTCTCTGCAAAGTCTACCACAAATTTTCTAAATAATAATGGAATATCTTCTTTTCTATCTCTTAAGCTGGGAACTCGAATGGGCACTGTATTTAATCTATAATATAAATCTTCTCTAAACTTTCCTTTTTGTGTAAACTCTAGTAATTCTCTATTAGTAGCGGCGATCACTCTTACATCTGTTTTCTGCACTTTAGAAGAACCTACTCTGATAAATTCTCCTGTTTCCAAAACACGTAATAATCTTGCCTGCGTACCTAAAGGCATTTCGCCAATTTCATCCAAGAAAATAGTTCCACCATTTACCGTTTCAAAATATCCCTTTCTACTATCTACTGCTCCTGTAAAAGAACCTTTCTCGTGTCCAAACAATTCAGAATCTATAGTGCCTTCTGGAATAGCGCCACAGTTTACTGCAATAAATGGATTATGTTTTCTTGCAGATAGGCTATGAATGATTTGGGAGAATACTTCTTTACCCACACCTGATTCCCCTACAATTAAAACAGTTAAATCAGTTGCAGCTACTTGCTCTGCTGTATTCAAAGCGTGGTTTAGCGCAGGCGTATTACCGATGATGCTAAATCTGTTTTTTAATGCTTGTAAATCCATAATCAATTTAATTTTTTATGGTACCAATTAAAGTACCTTTTGTAAAATGCGTTACCGTCACCATGGCATAATCACCTTTTTTTAAGTGCTTATATTCTTTAGGAAACACGACCACTTTACCTTGGCTATTTCTACCCATCCAATCTTGGTCACTTTTTTTACTTTCACCCTCAATCAATACTTCAAATGTTTTTCCAACATCTCTTTTATTACTTTCGTTAGATAAAATCCATTGTTTGTCTACAATTTCTTGTAATCTTCTTTTCTTTACTTCTTCTGGAATATCGTCCTCATATCTTTTTGCAGCCAAGGTTCCAGGTCTTTCTGAGTAAAAATACATATAGCTTAAATCGTATTGAGCTATTTCCATTAAGCTTAAAGTCTCTTGATGATCTTCTTCAGTTTCGGTACAGAAGCCTGCAATGATATCTGATGATATTCCACAATCAGGAATGATCTCTCTGATACGTGCTACTTTTGCTAAATACCATTCTCTGGTATATGTACGGTTCATTAATTGCAACATTCTGGTACTCCCACTTTGCACAGGAAGGTGGATATAATTACAAATATTTTGGTACTTGGCCATAGTGAACAACACTTCGTCAGTTATGTCTTTTGGATGTGAAGTACTAAATCTCACTCTAAGCGCTGGATCTATAGCAGCTACTGCCTCCAATAATGCTGCAAAAGTTACCGACTCATTGGTTTCAGGATTGTTCCAATAATAACTATCTACATTTTGTCCGAGTAAAGTCACTTCTCTGTAGCCCATCTCAAATAAATCTCTTGCTTCAGCAATAATACTATATGCATCTCTACTTCTTTCACGACCTCTAGTAAATGGCACTACACAAAAGCTACACATATTATTACAGCCACGCATAATGGAAACAAACCCACAAATACCATTGCCGCCTAATCTCACTGGAGCAATATCTCCATATGTTTCTTCTCTACTCAAAATTACATTTACTGCTTTTTGTCCAGTACCTGCTTCTTTGATCAAATCGGGGAGGGTTCTATAGGCATCAGGGCCAACCACAATATCTACTAATCTTTCTTCTTCTAATAATTTAGCTTTTAATCTTTCAGCCATGCATCCTAAAATACCTACTAGTAATCCTGGTTTTGCCCGTTTCAATTTTTTAAATTCTGTAAGGCGTTTACGCACCGTTTGTTCTGCTTTTTCTCTAACAGAACAAGTATTCACTAAAATTAAATCTGCTGCTTCTACGTCTCTTGTACTTCCATAGCCATTCTCTTCTAAAATAGATGCAACCACTTCACTGTCGGCAAAATTCATTGCGCAGCCATAGCTCTCTACATAGAAAAATTGATCAAATTTGCGATCCTTTCTTTCTGACATAAACGCTTCGCCTTGTCTTTTTTCATCATGTTCTCTTGCTCCTATAGCGTATAGTTCCATTCGATATGCTGTTTGAACTGCAAATTTAACGTAAAAAACTATAATATGTCAACTTGTCAGCCCTAATTAAGCGCTTTCTAGAATATCTTTGTGTAAACATAGAGAAGATGCATAGATCCCCCTTGTTGGTGCTGTTGATTTTTGGTTGTAGTAGCTTATTTGCACAAGACCTTACCTTACTTAAATTAAGGAATGAAACCTCCAGAAGTATCAAAAAAGATCCAGATACCACTAATTGGAACTGGAAACAAGGTGGTATGTACAATTTCAATCTATCACAAAGTTCACTTAGTAACTGGGCTGCCGGAGGGGATAATTTTAACATGGCCATCAATAGCTTTTTCAACTATTATACATTTTTTAAAAAAGATAGGCATGGCTGGGACAACAATTTTGATGTGAATTTGGGTTTTATTCAATCCACCTCTTTGGGCGGACGCAAGAATGACGATCGTTTAGATTTTTTAAGCAAATACGGCTATAAGATTGATACCACAGGAGTATGGTATATTTCTGGTTTATTTAATTTCCGTTCTCAATTTTTTGATGGTTATAGTTTTGGCGCAACGCCTGTTTTTACCTCAAGTTTACTATCACCAGCCTATATTATTATATCAGCAGGATTGGATTATAAGCCAGATAATACATTATCTATCTTCTTTTCTCCAGTGACTTCAAGAACTACATTGGTTTTAAATGAAAAGCTTTCTGCATTGGGTAAATATGGAGTGGAGCCTGGTCAAAAAGTAAATAGAGAAACAGGTTTATTTGTTACTGTGAACTACAATAATACCATTGCAACCAATGTAACTTATAGAGGTCGTGCTGATTTTTTCTCTAATTATTACAATCAGCCGGAGAACATTAATTTGTTTATGACCAATTTGTTTACTTTTAAAATTTTGAAGAATTTATCAGCTACTTATAATTTAGACTTAATCTATGATGATAAGATTCGCATATTTGGGCCACTCAAACAATCACCTGGGCTTCAAATTAAAAGTATCATTGGTATTGGATACACCAAGAATTTGCAACAAAAGAAGAAAGTCATCCCAAATCTGATGAAAGCAATCAGTACGAACTAAGCAATCACTTTTAAAGTATGCTTGATTTTATTGGCTTTATGGGTAAGGTCTAAATAGTCTTTACTTATGATGGTTACATGTCCCATTTTTCTACCAGGCTTGGTGGTTGTTTTACCATATAAATGAACAAAAACATTCTCCATTTTGAGAACTTCATCAAGCCCTTCATAAACAACTGTACCGCTGTATCCTTCTGCGCCAATTAAATTTACAATGGCAGAAGGTAAAATTTCGTTAGGATTACCTAAAGGAAGGTTTAATAATATTCTCCAAAGCATATCATATTGACTACTGTAATTCGCTTCAATGGTATGATGTCCGCTATTGTGAACTCTTGGAGCAGTTTCATTTACCCAAACATCACCTTCTTGATCTATAAACAATTCCACTGCAAATAATCCTGGACTTTTTAAACCAGTGATTACTTTTCTAGCAATGGCCTGTGCTTTCCATAATTGTTGCTCTTCTAATTTTGCAGGACTAATCTGGTAATCCAATAAATTATATACTTGATCAAAAATCATTTCTGCAGGTGGATAAATTACTGTTTTTCCTTTTGCATTCATTGCCACAATTAAGGCAATCTCTTTATTGATTTTCACTTTTTGCTCTAATACAGAAGGGGCATTAAAACCTAATTCAATATCTGCTTCACTATTTAATACCTGTACTCCTTTACCATCATAACCACCTTCCCCTAATTTATGTACCGCGGGTAAAAATTGGATATGATTTAGTAAGTCAGAACGATGTTGGGTGATATGAAAAGCAGCTGTTGGAATTTCTTGATCTGCATAAAACTGCTTTTGCAAAATTTTATTCTTGATGATTCTTATGGCAGCAGGGGTTGGGTACACTTTCACTCCCTCTTTTTCTAATTGTTCTAAGGCATCTACATTCACTGCTTCAATTTCAATGGTCAATGCATCTACTTGTTTGCCAAATTGGTATACTGTATCAAAATCTTGGATATCACCCTTGGTAAAATGATGACATAAATGAGCTGCAGGGCAGTTGTTATCATTTTCCAAGACATAGGTTTGAACATCATAGTTAGCCGCTGCTTGCAGTAGCATTCTTCCCAATTGTCCACCACCTAAAATACCTACCTTCATTGGATACTATTTATAAATTAAATTGGCTTTTAACAAAGATAAGGCACAATGCTTTAAATTTGTTTGAACTTATAGAAGTCTATGTCAAAAACACCCATTATATCGGTTCAGCACCTTATAAAAAATTATGGAGATTTTCAAGCAGTAAAGGATATTAGCTTTGAAGTATATCAAGGGGAGATTTTTGGATTATTGGGACCCAATGGTGCAGGGAAATCAACCACATTGGAAATTATTGAAACCCTTAGAGAAAAAACCTCAGGAACTATCATGGTGGGTGGAATGAATTTGGATACCCATCCAGAATCCATCAAAAAAATTATTGGTGTACAATTACAATCTGCAGGTTTTTATCCCAATTTAAATTTGGTTGAACTCATTGAATTATTTGTGGGTTTATATCAAACCAATATCGAACCCATTACTTTATTAGAAAAAGTAAATTTAGTGGATAAGGCAAAATCCAAATTCAAGGAATTAAGTGGTGGACAAAAGCAAAGATTTTCTATTGCTACTACCTTAATCAATCAACCTAAAATTATTTTCTTAGACGAACCAACCACCGGCTTGGATCCTCAAGCAAGAAGAAATTTATGGGATTTAATTAAAGAGATTAGACAGAACGGCACTACGGTAATTATTACTACACATTATATGGACGAGGCAGAAGTTTTGTGTGATAGAGTAGCTATTATTGATAGTGGTAAAATTATTGCTATTAATACACCCAATGAATTGATAGATGAATTAGTGGCTTCAGGTTTTGAAAAATCCAAAGAAGTAAAGATGGCTAATTTAGAAGATGTATTCATTCATAAAACAGGAAAAGCATTAAGAGAAGATTAAATAAATAATATGACAAAAGATCCTAGATATCCCATTGGCAAATATGAAACTGCTCCTTATTCAGAAGTACAAAAAATTAAATGGATTAATGATTTACGCCATTTACCCAAAGATTTAGAGATGGCCATTCAAAATTTAGATGAAGCTCAAATTCAAACACCTTATAGAGAGGGTGGATGGAAAGTGCAACAATTGGTGCATCATATTGCCGATAGTCATATGAATGCATTTGCAAGATTTAAATTAGGATTAACAGAAGACCTGCCTACAGTTAAAGCGTATGACGAAAATGCTTGGGTTTCTATGGCAGATGCTTTGGATACGCCCATCAATTATTCTATTACTTTATTGTTTGCTTTGCATGAGCGTTGGGCTAATTTATTGGATAGTTTAACCGAAGCACAATGGCAAAGAAAAATATTTCATCCAGGCAGAAATGCAGAAGTGAGTTTATGGGATTTATTTGCTGTATATGCTTGGCATGGTAAACATCATGTAGCGCATATTACTGCATTAAGAGAAGAGAAAGGTTGGTAAAAGAGTCCACTATGTGAGACTCTTTTAGGAAATGTGTCTTTATATGATTTCAAAATGAGTCTCTCGAAGAGGACTCATTTTAACGACTAACTTCCGCAACTAAAAATATACTGCCCATTACAATGATTAAATCATCTGGATGGGCATTTTTATTGGCTGCGGCTATGGCATCATTTACATTTTCATGAATAGTTCCCTGTATGCCAATGTTTTTTGCTTTTTCAGCTACTTCGCTTGCGGGCATCGCTCTAGGAATATGCGCATTAGAGAAATAAAAGAGTGCATCTTTTGGAAGTAATCCTAAAACAGTATCTACATCTTTATCTTTCACCATACCAGTGATGATATGTAATTGCTTAAAGGAGAGTGTTGCTAATTGATCCAATAAAGCATGCATGCCATGTTCATTATGGGCAACATCTAAAAACATCTTAGGGCTTTCTTGAATACATTCCCATCTACCCATCAATCCTGTACTGGATTTGATTTGTTGTAAACCTCTTGATATTTCAGCATCATTTAATTTCCAGCCCATTGCTTTCAATAAATGAACACATTGTAAAACCCCTCTAATATTTTTATATTGATACTTCCCAGGTAAATCACAGTCCACTGAAATCTGGTCGTATTCGAAATGGGCAGTAGTCCAATGATTGGTAAATGATTTGTATTGTAAAAAATCTTCTGCAAAATAAATAGGAGCGTTTTTGGATAAAGCAACTTGTTCAAAAATATCTCTTGTTTCTGGAATAACTTCACTAATGACTATGGGTGTATTGTCTTTAATAATTCCTGCTTTCTCTGCAGCAATCGCTGACAAGGTATTGCCCAGTAGCGCCATATGATCCCAACCAATATTGGTAATTAAACTTAAAATGGGTTGTATTACATTGGTACTATCTAATCTGCCTCCTAATCCAGTTTCAATGATGGCAATATCACATTGTTCTTGTTGAAAATATTCAAAAGCCATACCCACTGTTATTTCAAAAAAACTAGGCTCAATTGTTTCGATAATGGGTTTTACTTTATTGGTAAAACTAGTTACAAATGTTTCGGGGCACATTTGTCCATTCACTTTTATTCTTTCTCTAAAATCATATAAATGAGGAGAAGTGTATAAGCCTGTTTTATAACCGGCTGCTTGAAAAATACTTGCCAACATATGACTGGAAGAGCCTTTGCCATTGGTGCCTGCTATGTGAATGGTAGGGTATTTTTTTTCTGGATGACCTAAGAAAGTACAAATAGACAATGTGTTGTCTAAATTATTTTTAATGGCTGCTGCACCAATCCTATTATACATAGGCAACTTGGCATATAAATAATCTAAGGTTTCTTGGTAAGTGGACATATTAGATTAATTGTTCACTTCAAATTTGAACTTCACTGTAACAGTAGAACTATGATCGCTTGTATTGAAATTAATCTTGGTTAAATATTCTACAATAGCCCTTTTATATTTTACATCATTTGAAGAAGAGCCTCTAGCAATTTGAATAAATCTTCCTTGGCCATTAGGGCTCACTTCAATCTCTGCATATATAGTAGCAGGCTCTACATCACCGTTGAAAGAATAGGTCTTGGTAATTCTTCGATCTCCTTTTGTAACAAAAGGGCCACCAGTACCCGTATAGGTATTCCCATTGATACTTCCATTCGCAACTCCTTGGTCTCCTTTGCCCCCCGTAATTCCTTGATCTTTGATATTATTATAACTATCTTGGTTGTTTCCACCTTTACCATTCCCACCTGCATACTTACCCATTACAGCTTTTGGTTTTGCATTGGTTGGGAGTGGGGTAGCTTTGATATTTTTATTTTTTCCTGAAGCAATACTTTCGTCATTGTCGTCACTAGCAACATTGTTTACTTTGATGGACTGATTATTGGCACTTGCTTTGGAAAATTTATTGGCACCCACTTCGGGTGCAGGTGCATCTTTGCTTAATGGTGGTGTTGTTCCTTCGCCAGTTTCACTGTTACCCAAATTAACTTCCATGAATTGTGGTTCTGGAGCAGTAATGGTTGGGGGTGATTGTTGCCATTGAAGAACAATAAATATAGATGCTAATCCTACACAAATAATGATGGTGTATATAGCTGCTTTTATATTTTTAGATTGTTCAAAGCTTAATTGCATGACTTAAAATTAATGTAAAAATACATCATAACCCAATCTACATAAAGTAGCAATGATAACTAACAAGAAAAAAGTTCGTATAAATTTATTGCCTTTTTGAATAGCCATCTTAGAACCAAAGAATCCACCCACTGCATTACAAATTGCCATGGGGATGGCAATGCTCCAAAGAATTGATCCTTTTAACATGAACAACACAATAGATCCTAAATTGGTTGCCAAATTCACCACTTTGGCATGCGAGTTGGCCTGTAGAAAATCAAATCCTAACCAACTAATAAATGCCAATACTAAAAGACTGCCTGCACCTGGGCCAATGAAACCATCATAAAACCCAATGAGTAAACAAATAGCAGCACCTTTGTACCAAGGAAAATTAGCTTCTTTAACGATAGATGAAAGTCCCAAATCTTTTTTGGTATAAGTGTAAATAGCAATCACCACTAAAACAAAAAAGATCACTGGCTTCATAAATTGGTTGCTCACCATTGTTAAACAGTATGAACCAAAGAAGGCAGCAGCGAATGCAATACTTGTGAACAATGCAAGTCGAGCAGCAGGGATAGGTGCTTTTTTTAAATATTGCTTTGCAGCAAATAAAGTGCCAGTAAAACTGGGAATTTTTAGAGAGCCAATCACTCTTGCCACTGGCTCATTAGGGAACATAATCAATCCCGCAGGGGTTTGAATTAATCCCCCTCCGCCTACAATAGCGTCAACAAAACCAGCTAAAAATGCAATACCACAAAGAAGGAGAATAGTTGAACTCATTTATTTGGAAGGAGTTGGTTCTACAATAACTTTATTGTTTGTGGGCCAAGTATTGATCAATATTCCCACGATAATAATTAATCCACTGGTAATTTGAGCTTTATTAAATGTTTCCCCTAAGAAAAATAAAGCCTCATAGGAACTTAATAAAGGTGCTAATGTTGCAAAAAGCGCAGCTTTTCCAGGACCAATTTTTTGAATGGCCATATTCCAAACTAAGTAGGAGATGGTAGAATTCCCAATGCCAATATATAAAGCAATCCAAAGTAGCTGAGTATTATATACAACAGGTTGAATATATTTCATTTCTAATAGCGCAGCTGGAAATAAAAAAATGGCTCCCAAAGTAAATAAGCAAAACAAAAAGGAAGTGTTTGATATACCAGAAGGTTTCTTTCTTACAAAAACATTGTATGTTCCAAAACAACAACCTGCTAAAATCATGAATAGATCACCCGCCCCAATTTTAAAATGAGTGATATTGATCAATTCCCCTTTTGTTAACAAGTATATCGTTCCAAAAATACATATTACTATACCTGTAATATTTTTCCAATACAGTTTTTCTTGAATGATGGCTGCTCCCAGTAAGGCAGATACGATCGGATGAACCGTAGATCCAAACAAAGCCATATTGATGGCTGTAGTATAATGTCCCGCTGTATAAATCAATGTATTGTAAATAGCAATGCCCACTAATCCCATTAAAAAAAAGTACAGTTTATTTTGCTTAAAAATGTGCCATTCTTTTTTGATAGCAACATATGCAAAAGGAAACATGGTGATACTAGCAATGGTCCATCTAAAAAAAGCCAAACTAATTGGACCTGCTAAATGTATTGCATATCTAGATACAATAAAATTGCCAGACCAAATAACAGTACTAGTAATAGCAAATATGGCGCCTAATTGATTTTGCCTTCTCAATGGTGCGCAAAGTTTTGATTAAAATCGCCTTTAATTCTTTCCATGGGAGGATTGAAGTATCCAAATTTTAAGTCAGGAAATTCTTCTCTAATTAATTCCATCATTTGTTTGATACCCATTAATTCATTGGTTTCAATCACATTGATTTTACCTAAATACCAGTCTGGATCAATATTGAAATTTCTCCACTGAATCATTTTCAAATCCGTTTCAATAATCAATTTTCTTAGTGCTTCGTATTCTTCTACGCAATCGGTCATGCCTGGGAATACGAAATAATTTATGCTTGTCCATTTACCTGCAGCACTCATTACTTTTAAGCTTTCTACAATATCACTGAATTGATAATTGTTAGGTCTATAATAAGCATTGTAAATACTTTCTCTCGCAGAATTTAAACTTACTCTAATACTATCTAATCCTGCTTCTGCTAATATTGCAACTGCTTTTGGATTAGATCCATTGGTATTGATATTAATACTTCCTTTATTGGTATGCTTTCTTATTTCAATAATGGCTTCTTTAATCGTCTCCCACATTAATAAGGGTTCTCCCTCACAGCCTTGTCCAAAGCTAACAATAGGGAATGGAGCATTCATTAAATGTGGAACGGTATATTCCACAACTTCAGCAGCTGTAGGCTTAAAGGTTAATCTATCTTGGGTAGAAATAATTTCTTCTTCCTGTGGTTGGAAAGAAATACATCCGATACAATTCGCATTACATGCTGGAGAAATGGGGATAGGACATTCCCATCTACCCATCGCAAAATTTCTTGCTGCAGGACAATCATAGGTTTGACAACAATTGTCCATCAAATGCTTCACCAATCTATTTTGGTTAAATGCTTTTAATAATTTTTGTGTTCCTGCATCAATAATTTCTTGATCATATCCTTCGCAATCCTGTCTAATATCTTGTTCTATTCTGACTGCTGGCACATAATTTTTCCCATCTAACCAACCCACTGCAGTATAGCAAAACAATGGCAAAGTGGGTGCATCTTCTGATGTCTCATAAGCTGCAACATATAATCCTGTGTGAGCTGGTGGAATAAATGCCGCCACAGCCCATCCTTTTTCACAAATACGCATTTCGCCTGTTTCCACATCGATACCAATACCTCTTCTGCCTGGTAGTTCATATAAATTGCCTCCATTGGGTAACTCTATCCAATCTTCTTCAGGCACTGGGTAGGCATCCCATCCAGCTCGGCCAGCAACATATAAACTGGTATCTTCAAAAATATTGCCCTCGCCATCGGAATATAAAATATAAGGAGATTGTTGTAATGACATATGGTAAAGGTACTATTTTGACAATTGTTCTGAGCAAAAACCATTGAATTCAGCTTCAATAGTAGGAGTTACAGGTTCGTTAATATCTTTTTGTATCAATTTATTGTTCTTGAAATCTATGGTCAATACATTGTCTTTAATGATGACGTTTTGTAATTCGGACCAAGGAACATATTTTTTTGGAAAAGTGTTTAATACAACGCCAGCTTCATCAAACGCAATTTCAGAAGGGAACTTCACTTGTCTTTCAAATAATGCAGCAATTAAGAAAATACCTGCAATGATTAATCCATTGGGCTGCAAGTACCATCCCCAAGAGGCAAATAATAATCCTAATCTGTAATAAGGTAAAACACCTTTCGTTCGCTGATAAACACAAAAAATCCACCAACTTATTACGCTAGTTGTGATAGCAATTAACAAAGCTGGATGGGGGTATATTCCTTTTATGATGGAGTAAATAAAGCTAATTGTTGAAGCAAACAGCATAAACTGGCTCATTCTGTCAACATTCTTAAAATCGGGACTTTTACAAACAATAATATAGTCAAAAACACGCATAAGTGGTTAATTACGAATTGAGTAAATATTGGTGCAATTTAAGACCATTTGGTTAACTTTGCGTTATGAAGAAAACACATATTATTTTATTGGTCTTAATTGCAGCTGCAATTGTAGTATTGATAAGTTATACAGGTGATTTGAGCAGCTACGAAACAGTGAGTTCTGCAAAGCAAAAACAGGGCAAATTTGTGAACTTAATTGTTAAAATGGATAAATCTGTTCCTGTTCAGTATGATCCCGTAAAGGATCCTAATTATTTAAAATTTAATGTGCAAGATAGTTTGGGAGGAAAGATTAGTGTAGTCTATCATAATACTATGCCAACGGATATGGAGAAATCTGAAAGACTGGTTTTAAAAGGGAAGGTTCAGGGAGATGTTTTTGAATGTTCAACCATTGTGATGAAATGTCCTTCAAAATATAAGGACAATCCAACTGCAATGAAAGAACAACCTGAAATCTTATCTAATTAATTTGAGTCCATGAACACTGCAAGCAATCCTGCAACCATACAATATATTGGCGAACATTTATTACCTGGCCAATTTGGTTATTTTTTCACACTACTTTCATTAGTGGCATCTTTAGTAGCAAGTTTTGCATTTGCAAAAGCCTTTTATGCTATTCATATAGATGAAGAAAAATCTTGGAACAAATTAGCCAAGATAGCTTTCGGAATTGAAGTGATTACTGTGGTTGCTAGTTTTATCATTCTAACTTACATTATTACGAATCATTTGTTTGAGTACAAGTATGCTTATTCCCACAGTGATAAATCTTTGTCTTTTGAATACTTATTAAGTTGTTTTTGGGAAGGACAAGAGGGAAGCTTTTTATTATGGAGTTTTTGGCATTGTGTTTTAGGGATGATCATTATGTACAAAGTAAAATGGCGTCCAAATGGGGTGATGATGACTTTAAGCTTCGTTCAATTCTTATTGGCATCCATGGTGATCGGAGTATTTATTTTTGGAGCAAAAGTGGGTTCTAGCCCCTTTATATTATTAAGAGAAGAAATGAACTGGCCTATTTTATCTAGACCAGATTACTTACAATTTATTAAAGATGGTACTGGATTAAATACTACACTTCAAAACTATTGGATGGTGATACATCCGCCAGTTTTGTTCTTGGGTTTTGCATCTACTACTGTTCCATTTGCATTTGCCGTGGCTGGTTTATTCAAAAAAGACAATGGCTGGATGAACCATGTTTTATCATGGGCCAACTTTAGTGCAGGTATATTAGGATTAGGAATTATGATGGGAGCTGCTTGGGCTTATGAGAGCTTGAATTTTGGTGGCTATTGGGCATGGGATCCAGTAGAAAATGCATCTTTGGTTCCATGGTTGGTTTTGGTAGCGGGAATACATACAACAATGATATTCAGAAAAACAGGTTCAAGTGTAAAAGCTTCCTACTTGTTTATGGGTTTAAGTTTTTTACTAGTTATATACTCTACTTTTTTGACAAGAAGCGGTATTCTTGGAGATACTTCTGTTCATGCATTTACCGATTTAGGAATGAATGCTCAATTATTGGTATTCTTATTAATATTTGTGATACCATTCTTTATTTTATATTTTATTCGTTTTCGTTTTATGGTAGAGCCTACCAAAGAAGACGATATTTCTAGTAGAGAGTTTTGGATGTTAGTAGGTTCTTTGGTGTTGGTATTGTCTGCATCTGTAATCATTGCAATAACTTCTATACCAGTATTCAATAAAATTTTTGGTACAAATATTGCCCCTCCGGAGGATCCTGAATTTGCACATAATCAAGTGCAGGTATTTGTGGCCATTATCATTGGAAGTTTATCTGCATTTGGACAGTACCTAAGATTCAAACATACACCAATTGAACAAATCAAAAAACAATTACTACTTCCAAGTATTGTTACTATTGTGATTAGTGCAGTGTTATTTGTTTTTGTTGGTGTAGGGTACACGCAAAAAGGCCCTGGATTTGTAGGGGCTTTATATGTAGGAATTTTAGCTTCTGTTTATACCGTGGTTGCTAATTTTCATTATTGGTTGGGAGTATTAAAAGGAAAATTAAAATCTGCTGGAGCAAGCGTGGGCCATATAGGGTTTGGATTGGTTTTATTGGGCATATTCTTGTCTGCATCCAATAAAACAGTAATTAGTTTTAATACAACAGGTATCAATGTTTTGAAGGAAGACGCTGATATGCGAAAAAGTCCCGTTGGGAATCCTAGAGAAAATATTACTTTGTTTGAAGGGATAAATACTGATATGGGTAAGTATATGGTAGAGTATACCAGGGATACTATGGATGATTTAAATAAAAGATTTTTTGAATTAAGATTTACCGATAAGAAAACCAATGAACAATTCTTTTTGTATCCGGACATCTTAAAGAATAATAAAGGTGCAGAGGGATTTTCTGCAAATCCTGACGCGAAGCATTATTGGCTAAAAGACATCTTTGTCTATATCACTTCTTTCCAAGATCATTCTGAGGAAGATACAGTTGCCTTTAAACCTGCAAAAATTAAAATAGGGGATTCTATTTTTTACAGCAATGGGTACATTAAATTGAATGAAGTACTGGTAAATCCCAATCCCAATAGAGCTGCTGGAACCAATGAGTTAATATTAGATTTACAGGTTACTTCTAAAGAGGGTTTACAATATTCATCTAAACCAGGTATCTTATTGGAGGGATTGAATATGGAGCAGCACTTGGATACTATCAAGGCCCAAAATTTAGTATTAAGTTTTAATAAAGTGGTAAGCCAAGAGGAAGGTGTATTAGAAATAGGAATTAAAGAGTCTTCCTCACTAACTAATTTAATTACCCTAAAGGTGTATGAATTCCCTTTTATCAATGTTTTATGGTTGGGGGTAGTGGTAATGACCATTGGCTTTATGATGAGTATGCTTCAAAGAATTAGAAAGAACAAGGCAATTTAGGTTACCTTTTGTATCTTAGGGTATCAATTATTATGAAAAAGGCATTTCAATTTAGTATTGTTTTATTTGTGTGCATCCTTTTGCAAGGACAATTAAGGGCGCAAACAAATAATAATTATGATACTGTAAGAGTTGAAGCTTATATCACGCCAGAGGGAGATACCATTCCTCAATCTTGGCTTCCAACGGTTGAAGTAAGAACTTTACAAACAAAAATAGCATCTAGTTATTGGAAGGAATGGACAAGACTCAGAAATGCAGTTTATGTAACTTATCCTTATGCTAGATCTGCTAGTAAAGTGATTAATGAAGTGAATGCTCAATTGGTCAATGTTAAAGATGAAAGAACAAGAAAGCAAATTATTAAAGCAAGGGAAAAAGATTTAAAGAAAGAGTTTGCAGATAAAGTAACTAATTTATCTGTATACCAAGGTAAAGTTTTGATGAAGTTAATCAATAGAGAAACGGGTAACAATTGTTACGAAATCATTAAAGAATATAAAGGTGGTTTTAATGCAGGTTTTTGGCAAGCGATTGCTTTTGTTTTTGGCAGCAACCTAAAGCAACCATATGACGCCAAAGGGGACGATCGAGAAATTGAAAACTTTGTTCAAGAAGTATGTAAAGTCTATGGTTATAAAGGCTAGCACCAAGTCTTGGTGATGGGGGTAGGATTTTGTATCTTTACCCGAATAGCAGAAGCATTATGAGTGAAGAAAAAAGCCTGAATTTTATTGAAGAAATTATAGCAGCTGATTTGGCTGCTGGAAAGCATAAAAGTATTTTAACAAGGTTCCCTCCAGAACCAAATGGTTATTTGCATATTGGTCATGCAAAAAGTATTTGTTTGAATTTTGGACTAGCACAAAAATTTAATGGCGCAACCAATTTAAGATTTGATGACACCAATCCAGAAAAAGAAGAGACTGAATATGTAGAAAGCATTAAAGCTGATGTTCAATGGTTGGGTTTCAATTGGGTGAAAGAATGTTATGCATCTGATTATTTTGATCAATTATATGCATTTGCTTTACAATTAATCGATAAGGGTTTGGCTTATGTAGATGATAGTTCTGCAGAAGAAATTGCTCAACAAAAAGGAACACCTACAGTTCCGGGTACAGGAAACAATTACAGAAATAGATCAGTTCAAGAGAATAAAGAATTGTTTGAAGCCATGAAGGCTGGAAAATTTAAGGATGGTGAAAAAGTATTAAGAGCAAAGATTGACCTGGCTAATCCAAATATGCATATGCGTGATCCATTATTGTATAGGATCAAAACAGCACATCATCATAGAACTGGAGACAAGTGGTGTATTTATCCAATGTACGATTTTGCACATGGACAATCTGATAGTATTGAAAATATCACCCATTCGTTATGTACACTTGAATTCATCCCACATAGAGCATTATATGATTGGTGTATTGAGCAGTTAGGTATTTTCCCTTCTAAACAATATGAATTTGCAAGATTAAATATGACTTACACAGTAATGAGTAAGCGTAAATTATTACAATTGGTGCAAGAAGGTCATGTGCAAAGTTGGGACGATCCAAGAATGCCTACTATTAGTGGTATGAGAAGAAGAGGATATACTCCTGAGAGTATTAGAGATTTCTGTGATAGAATTGGTATTGCCAAAAGAGAAAATATTATTGATTTTAGTTTATTAGAATTTTGTGTAAGAGAGCATTTGAATAAAATTGCCTTAAGAAGAATGGTAGTTGCTAATCCAATAAAGTTAGTCATTACCAATTACGAACAAGCAGAAGAAATGTTGCCATCTGAGAATAATCCAGAAGACGAAAATGGTGGAACAAGAGCAGTGCCATTTAGTAAGGAATTATGGATAGAGCGTGAAGACTTTATGGAAGAGCCCACAAAAAAGTATTTTAGATTAGGTCCAGGGTTGTCTGTAAGATTAAAATCAGCTTATATTGTTACATGTGATAGCTATGATAAAGATGCTCAAGGAAATATTACAACAGTATATGTAACCTATCATCCAAATAGCAAGTCTGGTTCAGATACATCAGGTATACATGTTAAAGGAACACTGCATTGGGTTAGCGCTCAACATGCAGTTAAAGTAATTTTAAATGAATACGATAGATTATTCAATGTAGAAGATTTGAACAGTGCTGAAGGTGATTTTAAAGAGTATATTAATCCAAATTCATTGAAGACAGTGGAAGCCTACGCAGAACCTGCTATAGTCAATGATCATTCAGATGCAAGATTCCAATTTTTAAGAAAAGGATATTTTTATAGAGACCCTGCAAGTACTTCCAATAACTTGGTATTTAACCGAACAGTTACTTTGAAAGATGCTTGGGCTAAAGAGCAGAAAAAATAACTATGCTTACACTGGAAACTTTTAAAGCCTATTGGGATAAGCAGTTTCCAACATTACGTTTAAAACGTAGTCATTTTTTATTGGCAGTAAGTGGTGGAGTAGATAGTGTGGTATTAGCCCATTTAATGCATACCATAGGTGCAAAGTGCACCATTGCGCATGTGAATTTTCAATTAAGAGGATCAGAGAGTGTTAGAGACGAACATTTTGTAAGACAATTAGCAACACAATTCAATTATCCCATTCTAGTGCAGTCTTTTGAAACTGCTAAATATGCAGAAGCATACAAAATGGGTATTCAAGAAGCTGCTAGAGAGATTCGATATACATGGTTTGAATCCATTATCAAAACTTTAGATCAACCTGCTTTTTTGTTAACTGCGCATCATGCAGATGATCAAGTAGAAACGGTATTGATGCAATTTTTTAGAGGAACTGGGGTTCATGGTTTAACGGGTATTGCACCATACAGAAAAGATAGTATTCCATTGGCAAGACCATTATTGGCTTTTACAAAAGCAGCCATTCAAGCGTATGCTTTAGAGCATGGTTTGAATTTTGTTGAAGATAGTTCGAATGCAAAAGACGATTATACTAGGAACTTTATACGTAATCAATTGATGCCACAAGTCACTCAATTGTATGCTAATGCTTCTCAAAATATTTTAAGTACGGTAGAACGCTTAAAAGAAGCGGATGAAATTATAGCAGAAACGGTCAATATATTTTGGAAAAAATATCTTAGAAAATATAAGGGTATTGATTGTATTGATATTACTCAATGGCAAAAAGTAACACAATACGAAACCTATACATGGGGATTCATTAAGACCCTGGGGTTTAGACCTCAACAAATTACAGAAGTACATAAATTATTATTAGCTAATACAGGTGCTTATATGGTAAGTGATACCCATAAATTAGTGAAGTATAAGAATATGATTCAAATTGTGCCCTTGACTAATACGATGGAGCATCAATTGATTTATGGAGAGGGTGTTTTACAATTAACGCAATTTTCAATAAAAGTGGAAGCATTGACAAGGGAGGCTTTAGGGGAGATTCCTACAGATAAAAAAGTAGCATGTATTGATGCAGATTCATTAGATTGGCCATTATTAATTAGGTCTTGGCAACCAACAGATTATTTTTATCCATTAGGTATTAATAAGAAAAAGAAATTAAATCATTTTTTAGGAGCTGCTAAATTAAGTCCAATAGAAAAAGAAAAGCAAACCGTTATTGCTTCTGGTGATAGAATTCTTTGGGTAGTTGGACAAAGGATAGATCATCGTTTTCGAATTACCGAGAATACAAAGCAGATAGTTAGGCTTACGATACTATAAATGCAGATATGCTCTTACTTGTTCTACAAATAACCCTACAGCGTCGTAATTTCCTAAGAATTTAGCAGTAATTATTATGAAGACTATACCATAGATGGCTCCCCAAAGGTGTGCACTATGATTGATCCCACTTTGCCCATTCTTAGATAAATAGGCGGTAATAGCTAAATAGATAGGACCAAATATAAATCCTGGAATAATAGGAGGGATAATGAAAAAGCCAATTTGAATAGTAGGTTGCAAGAAGATGCCTACAAATACAATGGCAGATACGGCGCCGGAGGCGCCTAAACTATTATAATGATACTGGTGTTTGTGTTTAAAGAAAGTAGGAATTAAACAAACAGCTAAAGAGCTAATATATAAAATTATGTATAAGGTCAATCCCCGAGCACCAAAGATCATACTAAAGAACTGCTCAACATAATCGCTAAACATGTAAAAAGAAAACATATTAAAAGCCAAATGAATAAAATCTGCATGAATAAATCCAGCGCTAATAAATCTGTACCATTCATTTTTTCTTTGAACGGTGTATGGATTAAAAATTAGTTTATCCATTAAGGGTTCATTGTACATGGCTAAAATGGAGATCGCTACTGTAATGATGGTTATGATGAGGGTGATATGCATGGGGTAATAATACGAGTGTTAAAAATTATTCGTGATGGTATTTTTCGTTGGCCAAGATACTACAAGCTCTGTAGATTTGTTCTACTAGCATTAATCTCACTAGCATATGCGGGAACACTAAGTCCGAAATGCTCCAAGTAAAATTGGCGCGTTGTTTAATTTCTTCATCTACCCCATAAGCGCCACCAATAAGAAATACAATTCTTTGCGCACTTTGATTAGCTTGTTTTTGTATTAAATTGGCTAAACCAGGGGAATTTAGCATTTTACCTTTTTCATCTAATAAAATAAGAATATCTGTTTTTGCTAGGGATTTTAAAATACTTTCTGCTTCAGCTTTTTTTATGGCTATTGGGTCGGTTAATTTACTTGGAGTTATGAGTTGCCAATCTATGGGGTAGTAGTGTCCAATTCTTTTAGTGAATTGATCAACACCTTCTTTAATATAAGATTCGTTGGCTTTACCAACTGAGCAAATGGAGATTTTCAATTAAATCTAATTTTCATCAAATTTAATCAAATTAAAATAAATGGGTTTTAGCTATTGAATATTGAAATCTTGGATAGCGTCCTCTCCTATACTAAAAGTGTAGTTACCTCTTTTTAGATCACCCACATACAAACACGTTCTTTGGGTTTGTCCAGTAATTTTACCTTGTAAAATGGCATTGCCTTTCGAATCTGTAATGGTATATATTTTAGTTTCTCTATTTTCTGTAGAGAAGCTAATTTCTAAAATTCCATCTTTTACTATATTGTTTAAACTAAACATATAAGCAAGCAGTCGTTTTGGGGTAGCTACTATAAGCTTCTTAAAATTAATATTTTTTTTGAAATAAGGCTATTATTGTATATTTATCATTAAATCATATTGAAAATCAATAAATTGCTAACATGAAGCATCTATTTCTTACCACATTAATAGTGATTGCTTATTTGGGTGTAAATGCTCAAAACAACACCACTGATATTACGAAGGTGTTGAAGTTCACCAATGATAATTATAATATGGGAACTATAGCTTACGGAAAGCCAACAGAGTTCAATGTAGATATTGAAAATATAAGTTCTACTCCCATTACATTAGAGAATGTAATGGTGAGTTGTGGTTGTACAACTCCTAAATATACAAAGGGGATTGTTATCGCCCCTGGAATGCATGCAACTGTAACACTTGGTTTTAATGGGAGTGCTGTGGGTAATTTTAGTAAAAATGCAACTTTATTTTTTAGTGGTAATATGGTCAAGCAGGTTAGTTTTTATGGAGTAGGGGCTCAATAATTTATAATTATTTAATAAACAATTTTTTATCATGCTCTCCATTTTGCTCATATCAGTTTTCATTTTCGGTTATTTTTTTATAACCCTTGAACATATTGTTAAGGTGAATAAAGCTGCTTTTGCATTAATGACTGCTGTAGTTCTATGGACTATTTTAATTTTAGTACATAGTAAAGAGTATAATTCAATATTCAATAGTTTATCTGAACATTTATCTAGCATTAGTGAGATTGTATTTTTTCTTTTAGGTGCTATGACCATAGTAGAATTAATTGATGTACATGATGGTTTTTCAATTATTTCTCAAAAAATTAAAACACATAAAAAGAATCAGTTTATTTGGATGATTGCATTCATTACCTTTTTCTTATCCGCTATTTTAGACAATCTTACCACTAC